>JAABUL010002896.1_pt1 | contig 27050 bp, 35 predicted proteins | sample 5559151 | NCBI WGS metagenome assembly JAABUL01 (sample SAMN10711876, study PRJNA513368) | rock metagenome | isolation source: Antarctica rocks | place: Antarctica: Victoria Land, Pudding Butte sud | reverse complement strand
CCAGGCTCCAGCAATCAGCCCACCTTTTCATCCTGCGCTTTATTACTACCCGGGCCACGATGCTACTTTTATTGGTTTGCGCCGCTGGCTCGGCTGGATGAGGGCTACCTCGCAAATAACCATGGGCGTGATGGAAGCCTAGACCCGCTGGGATTGAACACGCGTTTGCTGTTGATATGGGATGTTTTTGGATGGGTGCGGCGATGATTTCGATCATTCGTAGGGGTTGACAGTTTTTGTGTCGGTGACGTGGTAACTTGGATGTCACATGTCCTGTGATTTCTCCACTGTTTGATGCTGTCGTGAAGTTCTTCATTAAGACACAGTGAAAGATTCGGCTTTCCAATTGACTACATGGAGAAAACGCAAGAACTATTCACGAGGATGCGCACGCTCTTACGAACCAGCATCGTTATACACATGGCTTGATGCAATGTTACTAGACATCACTAGCTGTTGTTATGTCTGTATCAGTCTACCTATGTAGAAATCTTGCATTGGCTTTTGTCATTACTTTCTTTCATGGCTTTCGTTGAGGAGTAAAATGTCAGCGGACCGCATATTCCCTATTCCTGACCGCTGCTTCCGACGGTGTGAAGCATGCACTCTAGCAAACAGCGTGGGTCTGCAATCCATTGTCAGCAATATCCTCGAAGCCATTACGAGCATCTACTCGCCTTGCCAGTCTTTCCCTGCAACGAATGTTTCTCATTCCTGTAGTGCGGGTGGTTATGCTTGGACTTTCCACTCGACGTATGTTTCTTGACATGTCTACGCAACTGTCAGCTTCTGGGCAATTACCAAGCCCCATGGAAATCTTGCTACATACTCAGTGTGCTCTTCCACCTTCTTTTTATCCATTCCATCCAGTGTCTGTAGCGCCATCTTGATGTCCGCAATCAAGGTATCACACCGCGCCTTTGAGAAATCCTCCCTCACAACCACTCTCATCAACTTCAACTTTTCGCTATTCGGCGCCATCGTATAAGCCGGCACAATCCATCCCCGCTCTCTTAGTTGATGAGCAATAGCGAATTCATCATAATGTGTTTGCTTCTTAGGATCCATACGGAATGCCACAAGGGGTAGCCCTTTGCCCCCAGTCTTACTCATGATGATGAAGCCTAATTGCTGGAGAGATGCTGCTAGGTAATCGGATGTGCGAGTTAGGTTCATCATGATAGATCTATATCCATGCTTCCCAAGACGGATCATTTGGTAGTATTGCCCGATCACTTGTGATGCGCCTTTCGAGAAATTGAGGGTGAAAGACGCTTGATCAGCGCCGAGGTAGTTGATGTTGAAGACGAGTTCTTTGGGGAGGTATTCAGGGGAGCGCCAGACGACCCAGCCGACACCAGGATAGACCTCGAGAGACGGGTTAGCACCTTGGTTAAGGAGGTTTATGGAAAGGTGAGAGAAGTACCAGACCGTACTTGTGGCCAGATACATTGATGGAGACGACCTTCTCAAGACGGAAATCCCAAACTAGATTGGGCACAACAAAAGGAGCTACAAAGCCTCCACTGGCCGCGTCGACGTGGATTGGACAATCGATGTCCTTCTTGACCAAAAGGTCATTGATCGCCTTAACGTCCTCATATTCTCCAGTGTATGTAGTACCAATGATAGCACAAATTCCAATCGTGTTCTCATCCACCAGTTTGACTGCTTCTTCAGGGTCAATCACATAACGGTCCTCTGTACAATTAACGTATCTTTCCTCGACCTCGAAGTACCTAGCAGCCTTCTCCCAACACACCTGCACAGCGGAATTCATGACAATGTTTGGCTTTGAATAATCTTTGCCCGCTGCTTTGCGCTTGTTCTGCCAGCGCTTCTTCATCGCAAGAGTTCCTAGCATAATAGCCTCGGAGCTCCCAACGGTGGATGTGCCCATGGCGTTGTCCTCGTCTTTGTGGGTAGGGGCATTGAACAGGCGGGCAATCATGGAGACGCAACGGTTCTGAATGTCTGCCGTTTGGGGATATTCCTCATAATCGATGAAGTTTTTGGGTAGAGCTTCGGTCATGAGCTTCTCAATCTCCTCTTCCTATTCTAGAGTCAACTGAGCTCCCAGAAGCACCTAGATTTTTTCTACCCACCATGTATGTTGTCACGAAACTAGCCAGATTCAACATAGGATTGCCATCGAGCGTCAAGTCATCCTTGATCATGCGGTAAGCTACCTCTCGAGGCATCTCCTTTTCCGGCATTTCATGCAACGGCAGGCTGTCAGCGGCAAAACGAGAGCCGTAGACTGAAGCTGTGAGTTCATCCTCGTTGGGTGGTTCCAGCTTGACCTTTTCTAATCCATCCACTAGCGGAGAATTGATATCTTTGTCATTGGGAACGCTGACAAGGTGAACCATCTTGGCGGTTGGCTGAGTAAAGTCGTGGAATTAATGTACTAAGGTAGCCCGAAGTATTGTAGTTGATAGAGTGGTTGTTGGAGTGGTTGATGGTTTAAGAAGCAAAGAATTGTTGAAGGTGTGGGAATCAATTGGTTTTGTGGATTCACGTACTTATCCCCGCTGTTTCCACTTCCACCCCACTGCACGGGAGTGACGATTGCTCGTGAGTACCTTACAGGGGATCTGCCTTGGCAAAGCTTGTGTGTCCTGCAGGATTGTAGAACGTAGACTCGTAACCCACACATCCAAAGGAGAGATGATGCTGTGAGCCAGATGCGTACACTCCTGAAGGTAACGGAAATAATATCACTTGCAACATCGAAACATGTGAGAACTCCTTAGGTTACAAAACATTAATAGCATACATGAATACCATGAAGACATCAGTATCGCCATCGCACACGTCCATGCTGAGTATTCACAAAATGCACGCATTAATCGTCCCTGTCCGCAACGTAGATATCGCTTTCACCCGCAGACCTTCTACAAGCCAGTACCAGTGCCAGATCCCGCCCCGGCATTATGGCTGTGGTAACCCGGTACAACCCCACCATCAGTTCCGCCCTCACCCGTGCCCTTGCTCAGGTCGATGGGGAGACCGGTGTGAGGCTCAATGGCTCGACCGTCGGCACCGGTAGAAACATTCTCACCTCGCTCAGCAACACTGGCCTAATTAGTAATCGTAACGGATGCGGTAAAATATGAGAAAGACTTACTTAGGATCCAACTTGTTACCAAGCCCACTGAGATGCGAGCCCCTATCCACCGACTCACCCTGGGCCAAAGCAGTTGTTCCGGTTCCGCCGGTAACTTGCGATGCATATCCGCCCGTGGGTGCCTCAGCATATTCTGTTTTTGGGGCCAACCCAGCAGGAGGATCCTTGTGCAGCCGATTACGGTCGTGCTCACGCGCTTGTTGATGCTTCTCTGCTTCGGTGAGACCAACTCCTGCAACACCGGCTGCGCCAGCACCGGCGGCGGTCTCAGCGCCATGGTGGTGACCATGGTGCTTGCTGTCGCCGAGGTCTTCCCGTTCAACGTTTTCTTCTTTGCGAACCTCCTTATCAGCTTTATCATGGTGGAAGAGCTTCCCGAGAAGACCGCCATGCTTCTTCCCGTCATGCTTCTCGTGCTCATCATGTTCCTTCTGGTGCTTCTCTTCTTCTTTGACATGTTTCTTGTGTTCCTTTTCTTGCTCTTTTTGTATCTTCTCCGCTTCTTTCTTTGAGAACTCAGCGCCGCCCGCAGAACCAACTCCGCCAGCAACAGCAGCATCACGGCCCTTGTGGTGGTCACCGTGAGTGGAAGTACCGGTGGTAGTGGTGGGGTCATGCTTGTCATGGTGCTTCTCCGCTTCATAAGCGGCGACTCCACCGGTGCCGGCAAGCCCAGCATCGCGTCCGTAGTGATGCGAAGAGGAGTTTGGCTGATTACGATCACTCGATATTCCACCAATTCGATCGGTCGAAGTACCGGTAGTTGTTGTCGGGTCGTGCTTGTTGTGATGCTTCTCTGCCTCATATGCAGCAGTTCCTCCAGCACCAACGAGCCCAGCATCCCTACCGTAATGATGCCCTGTGCCAGTAGCCCCGGTACCTGATGTAGATTCTACGCGAGGATCGACGGTTGAGCTAGGGTATGGGTTCTCATATCCTGAAGCCGTTGTGCCGGAAGGTTGGTGGTGTCCATGATGCTTGTCAGCTTCGTACGCAGCAGCACCTCCAGCACCAACTAATCCCGCATCGCGACCGAGATGATGGTCCCGGCCTGAGGTTCCAGCTGTACCAGTCCCTCTCATAGCTGAATCTGTGCTGTAATCCGACCCAGTACCACCAATGCCCGAGCTTCCAGTCCCTGAAGTTCCGGTAAGACCTGAACCATGAGTGTGATGATGCTTGTCAGCTTCGTACGCGGCTGCACCTCCAGCACCGACCAAACCTGCGTCACGGCCCAAATGATGATCTCGTCCTGTGGTTGAAGATGTAGATGGGTAATCTGATGTACCGGTCGAGGAAGTGCCTCCAATTCCCGACATTCCAGATGTACCTGAGGTGCCCTGCTGTTTCGATCGATCAGAGTCGACACGAGGATCTAACTTGTTCAGCATATCTGACTTGTGGGGACCAGCGGTGTTGGGTGCAGATCCTACGGATGTGGACGTAGGATTGGAGGAATCACGGCCTGCTTCGTATGCTCCAGCGCCTGCAGCACCGACACCTCCAGCCAAGGTAGCATCACGACCCAAGTGACTGCTTCCAGTACCAGTAGAGCCAAGGCCTGTCCCTGTACTAGAACCAAGACCTGTTCCAGTGGTGGTGCCAGTATCCCCAATGCCGCTTGTGGAACTTGGTGGAATGATGGGGCTGGCCACACGCGGGTCAAGAAGATTTGCCGTATCCGTTGCATGAGGACCTTTGCTAAAATGCGGTCCTGGTACATGGGCTTCGGGTCCACAAGGGTCTCCCTCAAATTGGTGACCGTGCCGTGAATGGTCGTGTTCCCACGACTCCGGTCCAGCACCAGCTGGAATAGCCATGCCAGTTGTCCCGTGATTACCACCAAGTTCATGCTCTGCTAAGCCAGATGATCCGACAGCTCCAGCCCCAATCGCGGCGTCACGGCCCAGATGGCCTTGATGAGCGGGTGCAGCGGTTGAACCAGTCCCGGAACCTAAGCCAGTGGCACCCATGTTACGGGATCCACTAAGATCGCTGTCGACGCCAGGATCGGCTTTATTCGCGAGATTTGATGAATGCGGCCCAGCAGTGGTGCTACCAGTAGTGCTTGAAGGATAGCCAGAGCCCGTGGTTGAGGTTGAGGTTGAGTTTCCACCCAGTGGAAACGAACGGCCAGTGTCGGAACCAAGTGTGTCGCGCTCGCGGTCATGGTGTTGGTGTGCCGCACCAGCTGCACCGACTGCGCCAGCGCCGAGAGCAGCGTCTCGGCCTAAGTGGGACTCTCCTGTTGTCGAAGAGGTGTTTCCAAGTCCAGAGCTGCCAAGAGAATCAGATTCTGCAGAGCCAACGAGTGGTGATGTGGTTTACCTTCCAATGCTACGATCTGGCAGACTGCTGCCTGTCAAACCGCTACCAGAAGTCCCCGTATATCCAGAGCCCGCCGTCGCTGGCTCGCGGGGCAGCGGCTTGTTGGTGTCAAAAGGATCGTTCATGCCTGAGGATGCCGTCAGTGTCGACCGCGGTTGAAATCCTTCCACGCCTGACTTGATGCTAGTCGTTGATGCAGCGTCGGAATTCGTTGACAATCTGGAGGTAAAAGATGGGTCATTCATACCGGAGGTGGTTGTTCCAGTAGTGCTGCTTCCTAGTCCTGACGTTGTGCTCGAACTCGGTTTGGTCGTGGAGGACAGAGGGTTTGTTGCGCCGGTACCGCTACCACCAAGATGGCTGCCTTGACCCGTCGTGCTGCCAGTGGTGCCGCTGTGAACTGGGTTGTCAGATTGTCCGGAGCCGTACATGACTTCGTCGTCTTTCTTGCTCCCAGGATTGCTTGAGGTTTGTCAATTAATTTTGTTGGTCAAGGGCGTAAGAGGGTGGTGGGACCGTGCGAGCTTACATGAGGTTCTTGATCTTGTCCATGATTGCAGGTCGTGGGTATCACAGTAAACTGTGTCAAGGGTACCTGTGAGGTACAGCTGTTCAAGAATATGTAGATGACAGGCGTAAGAACTTGAGTGAGAATATGCGGGGTGTAGGCACTTGGAATGCAATGATTATGTTGCAGAGATGTGAGCTTTGAGATATTTATTTCATGTAGTCCGCGCTTGAAGCTTGTTTACGACGGTTACAGTTTTGTGTGATGAAGTCATTGGGCGTTGTGCGGTGAATCCCACACTAGCATAGCCACGCACCTCTGTACAATCTACCAAACAATCAGGAAATCCTGGCCATTCAGAAGCGGTTGTGCCGCACGCACCATAAGGAATCCATTGCTTGAAGGAGAACACCTGACTGTGCTCCGAAAGCCCGAGGTGTTAGACTGAGAGAATGTACGTGCTATCATTCTCTGATCCGTAGCTCATCGCCGCCAATCACATCAGGTGTCCTTGACTGGCTTTCATCTTGCCTGTTTCGGTTGAGAAAGGTAGTCAGTAAGTCCACTTCGATCTTGGTCATGAACTGGTGGGCTTTTACTCTTGTCCTATACGTCATGCGGGGCAATTGGTGTTCAAACTGGTTGCAATCAAATGTGGCGTTGCTGCGCCACATATCGAAAGCTTCAAGTATTGTGTATTCCGTACTTGCATTCAATAATCGGTCGATCTCTCCTGCATACAGCTCCAATCTCGCCAACCAGCTTTATCACCTCCTATAACATCAAGTAGATGTCCAGCCGTGCCAGTGCACGGACTTTGCTGACATGGAATGAAGCTGTGCTGCCTTCAGGTTTATACCACCAATCCAGTAGCCTTCGGAACAATCTATCTAGGTCCTCTTCTAAGGTCGTTAGCAATTCAACAAGCCGAAAAACGGGGTCTTAGCCCTACCTTGGTACTGCTCAGGGCATCAGAAGGCTGGCCGTAAAACATGCGGAAAAATGTCATCTTTCATGATTGAGTTTTGAGGATAAGCCTATGTCTGTACAATTATCTAAAATTAGTGATATGAAGGCGACGCGATCATCACCCGACTATGTCATGACTTTGCAAGGGAATAGGGCGAACTTTGCTTGAGATTATGGTATCGAGGCATCGGAAAATCGTGGAAAAGGGGGGATCTGAGACGGTGGTGTACTCGATTGTGGAAAGCGTCTTGATATTCGAAGGTATCGTCCCATATCTGGAAAACAAGAGAACTCAGCCTGTTCTACATAGTATCATTTTTGACACAATGACCGAACATTGTCTGATTATAGTATACTTCGAATTACCGGACTTCATCTGTTACCGATCAAACAATCAAAAACTTAGGAGAAGAAGGTAAAGAAAGTCACCAGACCAATTCGGTCGAGCACCGATACTGTATCGAAGCTCCACAAATCTTCCATCGCTCCAGTTGGATACTTTAACACTCATTACTGCCAACACCACAATCTTCCAGCTTAAAAAAGTTTCACCACCACCAAACGCCTTGGCTTTCCCACCTACTATGTTTGATACTCGACCACTCATACACCACCACCATGACTACTACAAGTATCGAGCCTTGCCCAATACTTGGATCCCATCCGGATAAGACGGCTCCAACTACTAACCTCGTCTGCAGTCAAACTTTTATCATTCACAGAAAAACTCGAGACTCTTTAAACAACTGGATCAGAAAACAGAAAACAGAAAACACCTTGCGAACCTCTTAACACCCTAAAATCTCCAATGCCCGCCTACGATACCAAAATCCCATGATACAGAACGCTATAAACCCTCGTCACACACCATACCTCCAGAAATATGTTCAGTTTCGCCGACACTTTCAAAATTACACACGAGCACGAACTCAACAAATGCATATTTCCACATCCTAGTCTTCCCCACCCTCTCCTCAACATTCCCCAACCCCCCACCCGTACCACCTCCAATCCCTCCGTATCACACACCCCAACAGACCTATATAAATCCTCGAAACCCCATCCAAAACACCTAGAACCCCCCCCCCTCCCCTTAGAAACATCAAGCTTTACACATCTCCGCCAAAGTTCTCCCCCCCCCCCGTTTTTCTTCAATTCCAATTCCCAATTTCAATTAATGTTAAACTAAATTAGTTGCAACACTCTGTCATTCATTTACAACAGCTCCATCGTACAGTACAGTACAGAACAATATATTGCATCGCACCACCACACACGCCCATTTTCCCCCTTTCCTGTTTCTCACATCCCCTCAAAATCATCTCCGATGCCGCTTTCAGCGCTTCGGCGTCAAGCCTCTCGAGGCTTGTGACAGGTTTTTGGCAAGGTTGACTTTGGGGTCCGGCAGGTTGGGGGGGAGACACGGGGGGGGAGGGGGGATGTGACGACTTGCACCGATCATAACAGTCGAGTCCTGTTTTGAACTCGTGCACATCGTTCCACAGCTGGCAAGATATGAGAATGGAGGTCTAGGCAATAAGAGATTGATCTCATGTCGTTGTCTCCGAATACTGTGGTGTCGAACATTACACATGTTGATATATACAACCACCCCCTTCCGTACCGTCACCATCTCTCTCTCAAAGCCCCTTTTCCGTTTCCTTCGCAGCTACCTACTCCGGCACAATCTACTCCGGCACAATCGCCGCCACACTCCTCCAAAAATCACACCTCGCCCCCCTGCCCCCTTCCCACGCATAAGCATCCACAAGCTGGAAATCGTTCTTCAACCCCGGATTCTGAAACTGCGTAATATTCGGCGCATTACGACTAAAGCTCAGCGCCGAATACGCCTGCCCCCCCGTCTCGTTCAGGTTGATCTGGTACGGATTTGCGACCGTGTAGACGGGCCAGTTGGTGATTGGATTTGCCGGAGCGGTGCTGCTGGACATGCTGGCGTTGCCGCCGGCGGCGATGGAGGCAGATATGGAGGGGTTGTTCTGCGTGATGAAATTGCCCCAGATGGTCATGAAGGCGCGCTCGAAATCGGGGCCTTGGTTAGGTTTCGGGGGCCCGAAGTAGCCCGTTACGTCGGCGCCGTGCTGGGCACCAATGACGGAGTATTGGTATTTCCATGCTTCGCGGCCGTTATTGGTGAAGGCTTCGGCGACCCAGTAGCTGGGGCAGACGAAGGTGGTTTCGGCATAGACGTTGTCGGCGCGCTGCTGCTGGCCGTTGCCGAAAGTGCTTTCGTTGAGCGCGGTGGGGTTAGTGGTGCCAGAGGTGGCAAAGTCTGGGGCGCCGGGCATGACGGAGGCGTTGGAGGAGGGGTAGTAGCGCAGGACGCGGGAGATGTCGTCTTCGGTGAAGAGCGGGAAGGTATTGCGGAGGAAAGCGATAAAGTCCGCTTCGGTGACGATGTTTTGTGGTGTGAATGCGGGGCCTTCGTTGGCGTTGTTACCGGAGAGCATGCGCAGGCCGTTGACCTGCTTTTTGAGGAGTTGCTGGCTGGGGACTTGTTGAATATAGGAGCCGTCGGTTACAGGGAGGAAGCCCCAGGTTCCGTACTTGCCAGAGGCTGAGATGTAGGCGCTGGCGTTTTGAAGGGTCATGGTGTCTTTGCTGACGAGACATTGGAAGATGGAATTGCTGGCATTGTTTTGAGCGAGATCGTCAAAGCAACCCACTGTCTGGGCAAAGGCATAGTATGATTGTGAAGGAACGAAGTCTGCGTAGCCGTATTGCATTGGGAGATAAGGAGACGCAGCGATGACGTTGCTGAAGAGAGATTCCCCTAGATAGCCTCCGAAGGCCATGGCTTGCAGCATGACAGAGCCTCCTCCGGCGCTTTCACCGCTGATGGTGACTTGAGATGCATTTCCACCAAACAGGTGGATGTAGCTCTGCACCCATTGTAAGGCGAAGGTTTGATCAAGCAGACCAGCATTGACCACTCCGAAGCGGTGGATCTCGTCCGAGGACATGAAGCCAAAGGCTCCTAGGCGATATTGAATTGCAACACCAATAAAATTGTTGTTGTTGGTATTGATAATTGGTGTCAGATCCTCGTTTCCCTGCCCGGCTCCATATCCACCTCCATGGATCCATACTAGGACCGGCAGGTTAGTAGCATTTGGAGGTGCGTAAACGCTTAGGAAAAGACAATCTTCGTTCCCAGTGAAATTGTAATTAGGCGGAAGCGGAGAATCGGGAGCCTGAGGGCATCGGTGAGGGTATGCATCGGCTGATATGACCTGACCTCGATTGACTGCAGGGGTATGTGGTGCTTGCCAGCGTAATTGACCCGTTGGCGGAGCCGCATAACGAATCCCCCTCCAGGTTTTTAAGCCTGTGCTGGAGTTGGCAACCCCCTGGTACTGCTCGTACCCAAGGTCAACCACCAAGTTTTTCGAGGCAGGTGAGCTTTGTCGCTTGCTGAGGAGAGAATCAAACGGCCTAGGATTAAATGGTGTCGCAAAGGCGGTGACGGCCAGAATTGCGCCAAGAGCAAGAATTTTAACAACGGAGAACATCTTGACAGGATTGAAGTAGAGAGTGCTTGGCCAGCATGGCCGACTAGCGGAAACCCCACCTCTTTTATAGCTTGCGCTCCATGTGTACGTAGCAACCGACGATACTACTTGAGCTCTAACGGCAATTGAAGCAAGCAGTCCCTGGCGATGGATGGAGAGTTGGTGATTGACATGCGGGGAAGCTTCGCTCGAGAGGAACGGCGGTTGAGGCAAGAGATGCCGTACCCTTTCGGTTATTGTCAGCTCAAGGTAAGAGGCACCAAGATATGCTTGTTATGACGTAATGGGACGCAGGCCAGAAAGTCAAAGAAGTAGATTCTATGATGGCAGCGTGGAATCCCCTCCCTTCGTCAAATATCCAGTTATTCTAAGTGCCTGCTTGCCAATCAGAACGTCGGTAAATCTGGGGCCGGAAGCGAAGCGCTAGAACGGGATGGGCGGCCGGCATCAGTGAGCATGCGAACAGGCCTGCCATGATGAGATTGTTCATCAACGGTTGTCGGATGCCGAGGGCTCGAGCGTAGTCCTCGTCAACGCATGAGTAAGCTCTTCCTCGGTGAAAGGCTTTCCATGATCTACATCACCGCCGTTGAGGTAGCCATGTGTAATCGTCTTTGCAGGCTCAAGGCCATTAACCTTCGTAGTCGTACTCCCATCTGTTCTTGGCCGCGTGTTTTCGTCGAGAGTATGCTGCCTCGATAATCCCACTGAGACATGTCAGCCTCTCCGTTCAGAGTTCCCAACCGTATCATCCCAAGCTCAAACCCTACCGTTCATCAGATCATCATCCCCGTCTGCATTCTCAACTACCATCCCCTCCACATGACTCTGTTGCCGGCTCCTCGTCCCTCCTAGGCTCTTTCGACTCTTTCGACTCTTCAGGCTGCCAACCTGGCTGGGGAGTCTTGATCCCAGTGGGCTGTACATGCTGTTATCGCTCTTCCGCCGTGACTTCCACGCATCCGAAAAGCTAAACGACGACAGCTTCTCCTGGTGCTCCTTGTTATATGGCCCTCGGTATTTTGGTTTGGGCATTGGCTCGCCCGATTTGTATACGTTATTGGGCTGCTCAGCCTTCTGTTTCTTGGAGGACTTAGAGGAGGTATGGGTGAGATCGGATCCATCGTCGTTTTGGGGTCGCCCGAAGGCACGCTTCATCTTGTCTCGGAAAGGCATGGTTGATGTGGGAACTGGTCATTCCGTGGAAGATGAGGAGATGAAGAGTTTATGAAGTGAGAGAAGGCTGACCGGCCACGGCAGACCAGGAGCGCTGGTGGTACGTGCCCTCGGAAGAGTGGGATTAGCGGTTGGGTAGAACGACTTCTATTATACAGCTGGCTGCAGAGTATTCTATGTATATATGATGCTGCTAGAGCCGTGAATGCCGCCCAGAGGTCAGAAAAGAAGCGAATGTATGTATGTACCATACCCTTACTGTCCTCGTTTCACGTTCTGGGAGGTACTAAGATAAAAAGAAGGATGAAGCTTAGCATGCCTGAAAACCGAGCTGCGCCACATCTCCGTCACAATTGTTTTTGTGGGGTAAAGAGGCTGGACTCTAGGAAGACGACAACCCGCTTCATCATACAACATCTCCCATCGGAGAAGAATATAATCAACAAAGGCTGCGTGCGCAATCCCAGAATTGGGAAAGAACATGTCGTGCGACTCTGAAGTCCCGACATTCTGGGCAGAAGCGAATCCAAATTTACTTACCATTGCTGCGGAACCGGGAATGCAGAAAAGTGTTAAGATCCTGCACCAGTTCTCTTCACGCATACTTGTGGTAGTTGCACAGGTCTATCCCAATCCCTGGTTCGTCGCTTGCCGGCATACTCTGGGGCCTCTTGTGCGACCACACACACCAAGTCGAGAACCCGTTTTACCTGGTGGGTAGGTGGGTATGTGGAAGGGTGGTAACGCAAAGCATTTCTCACGGATTTGTTGTGGGTTTTTGGGAGACTTTCGGGATATTATAAGGAAGTACATATAATATGTCGGATTTGCATAAACATTCCGGCCAATGGAATAGACCGGATTCTTTGACGCCTGTGCTCGTCATTCGTCTCATCCCTCGTAACGATACGTCTTTCCCACCCCACCCCCCCCCACCCCCCCACGCGCATGGCCCCCAGCACAGCTGCGTAATATACCCTATATAAACGGTTCGGAAACTGTAACACCGTAGATCTCGTGCGCTTACAGTAGGTAAAATCATTTTTGCCCCTTTACGGCCATGTGTCAAAAGATTTTACAAGCTTTCTGCTCTTTTTGTCGAATGTAATTGACCACACTGACACCTTCTAGATGATGTTAGCAATACTGATCCGGTTTGACGACGCCGGGCTATCTTGTAGAAGGCCTGGGTTGCTGGGCGAAGCCGCTTGGGCTGCAACCTGCTGCATTCGTGGTGGGAATCCCTGGGGCGTCAAATGTTGTCGTTCTCGCTGCTGCCATCGAACGAGCTGTTCTAAAATCGCCAGGATCCTTTCCCATCCAGCCCAGTCACTGTTTTCCTCTTGTGCCGTTGCTTCACGAAGCCTTTCATCGGTCTTGCCCGAATCCGCCGAAACTGGACGCTTCAAGCGTTCGCTGAGTCGGATATCATCTTCGACTCCCTGCCAGACCCAAGAAGTCTCACTGCTTCCTTGAAGATCCGCAGATACATAAGCAATCATTTCTTCGTCATCATCGAAGCTAGCTCCTTCTCGACGCTGCAGCTTTGCGGTCAGCTGCCCGAGAAAGAACTCCAAATATTGGCCACACCGAGTGTTGACTGGCCGGGCTTCGCCCATTATGGCGCTGACGCGAGCGCACAATAATGCAGCGTCGTAAACGCCTCGGAAGCACAAGAACAGGGTGCACCGCCACATGTGAGTACAGAAGAAAGTGCTTGCAGCCAAAGCCAGGCGTGCCTCCCATTTATCGTAATGTGATGGTGGCTGTCGCGATGCATCAGGTGGAGCTTGCATGCACCGAGAGAGGAGTCGTGCTGTGTCTTGCGCAACAATCACACAATGATGGATTGCCGCGGATCGGGCTTCTGGCGGAGAGATCACCATGAGGTTGTGGCGGTGAAGCACAAGGCGGGCATTCTGCAAATGAAGTAAAGGCGGAAGAGCATAGGGTTCGAGATATCCATCTGAGCGGATATGGTGGTGAGTGGGGAAAGCAGCCACACAATCCCCAAACAACAAGTCGAAAGACTGTAGAACCAATGGAGTAAGAGTAGCTGCCCTCAAAGCTTTGAGTAGTTGGGAGATTCCGCGAACGACTTGGATGGTGGGAAGAAGTGATTTTGTAGATGGAGACTCGCTCCCACGAACCCTTGCACCACTTACTGGCAGGTCCCCATCATCCACTGGGCTAGGTAAACCGACGTCACACTCTTCATCATTAATCATAGCTGGCCTTGCCAGCTCGAGAGATAACAATCTAATGTAGTTAGCCCCGACGCACAAGCACTTCAGCGGTCAATCACCAACCGATCACAAGAATAGAGACTCCACCAAATACGTTTACGCATTTCTTCTTCGGCTGCCGGCCGTGTTCCTGCATCGCGATGTAGACCGATATCTTGAGCGATCCGTATAGCACAACCGAGCCATGTCCAACCTGCAGACTTGAGGTTCATTTCAACAAGGACGACGCTACTCATGATAGCGCAACGTACATGATCGAGAGAGACTTCCTCCGTCCAAACATCTATCAGAGTCTTGGAAATCTCAAGGAATTTCCGACAGTCCCTCCAAGAACGATTAAGATTACTGCAACCAAAAACAACAAACAACAAGGCGCTCCATATTCGAGGCACTCTTTTCAAAGACCGTTCTCTATAGACTCCCTCGTAGGTCTGCGTAAAGGAAGGCCAATGGAGGATTGGCAGGTTCACATGAAACGAGGTATGATATTGACGGAGTAGGTCATCAGCCACGTGTTTGGGAGGAAGTTCCGGTAGGGAAAGGGAGGAAGAGGATGGAGACTCAGAGAGACCTTGACGATGCGAAGACGGTTGCTTGAAAATACCTCGTCCATATTTATAGAGATTTGAACGCACCTCTGCGAAGTCTGCTGTGGCTCTCGGTTGATGAATGCCTTGCTGAATTGGCTCGGATCCTGGGAGACGCGAGCCTGACCGACTGTATACAAGGCTTTCCCCAGCCTCATTGTCCTTTGCCACGGAATGGAGATGGCTCAACTGCTGCCTAGCGTGGGCTAGTTGCTTCTCCAGATCTTGAACCTGTCTACACCGCGAGGAGTATTAGCCGAATAAGAGTCACAGTGCAGTGCTTTGAGCAACTAACTTGATGGAAGACATCCGCCGATTGGTCTCTTTTGTAAACTGACATTTGACGTTCCTGCTTGAACACTCGGAACAACTTGACGTATCCGTAGCGTCACACTACAAGTTGGATCAGCACCTGCTTCTGCATCCAAAGAGGCTTCGAATGAGATGTGGCGGTATCACTGACTTTCACCTTACGCTCTCGACAGGCATCACAGCTTGGATCCTTCCTCCGTTGCCTGTACGCTCGTTTCTGTGCCTGGAGACCCATGGACGAGAGAGGGCCCTGGGACATGTTGGGGGACCCCGGACCTGATCCATGGCGTTGGACGAAGTCTGAGTATGCCGACACCGGAAAGCTTGGGGAAGATGCGGGGTCATAGGGATGACTGTAGCCAGCGCTTCGCATCTCAGACCCCGGAGTTATAGGAGTTTGGAGTGAGTATGGAGGATTTGGTCCACTTGAAGGTCTGCTTGTTGGCCCTGGATTGAGTATTCCAAGGCCTGGCGCGAATGAACCTTGAATGGACGCTGTGGACGAGGTAGACGGATTTTCATATGTAGATGCCAATGGGTAAGATGATGGAAAATGGTGAGAGGAAGTTGAGCTTGGTTCCGCCATTTCCTAAGCTCCGGTGTAACTAGCTTGTTCCTAGGATGATGGCAGCGCCCGAGACACTAGATCATGGCTATCCAGACAGATTGTCCGTGATCCCAGACGATAGGGTTGTAGCCTTGCTGAGCAATAGATCGATGGAGCTATGAGATTAGATAGACACCGTTGGGCAAACAGTGCCCAAAAGACGTATATCGTTGAAGAGATAATGCTTTGATCTGAAGATGTACTAGGGGCATCCAAACAAACATGTGGTACTTGTTCCCAACGTCAACGATCCCAACGACTCTCATTTGACAGTCCTATATTTGTTCAAGAGATGGACATTTAAGGATGCACGTTGACACTTGAGTGATTGTGTTCCCCTTGCCAGCACTGATCTATTGCCATTTCCAGCCATCGTGACCCCCAAGCTGTGTACACAACTTCTGCAAGGTGATTCAAATTGGCGGCGTGCCAATCCCTCACATGCCGCAGATGAAAAATCATGCATGCAATCAAGCCATCCCGGTCGCTCTGTAGAGGGTAGCCCAATGGGTGTCGGTTATCGGAAACACTACAGTGCTTTGGGTGACGACAGCCGCAATGGCGACGCTGGAAGGGCCTGAACGTTTGACCTAGTATGAACATCTCATCAGAGGAATGACTTCAACTTCATCCAAGTATAGAACAGCTTCCGAATCCCGTAAAGTAAGACTACCTTACTTACCCTTGCTGCTGATCACGTGTTAGCTCTCGAATTGTAGGGCTAGGGCACCACGCGAACTTATATTGGGGAAAGCTACCTCTTCAGAGGGTTTCGGTGATCGGCTGGAACCGTGGATGTTGCCAGACTCTTTGTCCAATCAGCAATTTTCCTCATCTTTATTTTTATTTTTATTTTTATTTTGAGATTTAGTGATATGTATCCAAAAACTAGAATGCAGCGTGTGGCGTGGATATGTGGCTCTCCGTGATCTGCGCTGGTTAAGGGTGTGTAGAGAGCAAGGACGAGGAACAATGGGCAAGGTGCGAATAGAGCCCATGGGAAAGTCGGTTCGGCCGGAGAATTATCTTTCAATCGCAAATCGAGACGTCAAAACTGCACCGATACGCCTAGTCCGATTCGGACGATCAACGCAATGGCTAGGCCAGATACTGCGTGGAATTCCTGAGGGTTCCCCCAGGATGGGGTGCAAGTTGTTCAGACCAAGAAAGCAATGAATTAGGGCTTTCTCCGGAAGGGAAGGTAAGGGGGGGCGGGTCGTTGATCGCAAAGCGGTCACAACACACGCCACTGGAGGCCCAATCAGGCAATCTACTGAACATGGTCAAAGGCCCACAACTAGACCCCCATGACGCCGAATACGCGGGAGAGATCTGCCGGCCAGGATGCCATCTGGAGCCTACTACTGTACTGTGCCACACTAGTACTACATACTGCAAGTACCAAGTATGTATTACTAGTATACCCGTCGTTGGTCTTTGGTCTTCTTGAGCCTGTAAGGCTGCTGGGTAAACACACTTTGAAACACCATGATCTGGGTCTAGGCCGGATTCAGCCAAGTCTCCTGTCCTCGCCGGTTGCCGATCTCGGCTTCTTCCTTGAGGGGGTCCATACTCCGTACCTCCGTACATCCGTAACCAAACAGTACTAGTAACGGAATAAGGTAACCGACATGATATGTGGCAGTCTCTCGTATAATTCGTTGGAACCGTCGTAGGTGTCGAGGAAATCGATGACTGTAACCGAAGGATGAAATCAGTCGAAGTAGCCTACATAGGAGACAAGATCGATTCGTGCACTTGGTGATTCTGATGCTCCTTGATAGGCTCTTCTGGAAAGTGGCCCATTTCAAAGCCAAACAATGATGGTTGCAGTGAGAACGCCGGAGGGGGAGTGTTTGTGCCTGACGCCCGCCACACTCAATCGGCTTGCCTGAGATGGTGTGCAGTTAATATCGAGATAGCATATTTCAGCCTAAGGAGCCAGGATCACGTCGGGCTGGCTACTGCAGGGACCTTTGCTTGGCCTGTTACCCTGCTTCCTTTTGTCTTTCTCGTGTGGGGTAGAACAGCATCAGAAGGATCGTCGAGTTCCAGATGCTCTTACGGTCATTCAGAAGAACGACTCCAAGAAAATAGTGTACTAAAGGTAGAGCAGAAAGGCATAAAGTACCTGTGACCCGAAATATCTCTCCCCGAGGTTTTCTTCGCAATTGCCGAATTGTTTGAAAGTTTTTTATAAAACCGAAAAAACTCTAATGTCGTTAATGCCTTGATAGCTCATATTGTTGTTATTTGATGCCAGTCAGAGTGATCGACGCTCTTCCTTGACAGCTGTCGACCTTGAGAAGCTGTACTGCCGTCAGAACCTTGCATGTAGATGCGACGATCGAGATATTTAAAGTTGACCGGTTAGGCGGGCAGAGACTGTGCGATTGACAGACTGCAGGTTTTGTACTTTAGTGATAGCCGAATGCTTTTCAAATCTCTCGGGACGAAGCTATGATAGCTACTCTTGTCGCATCCCACGGATGTCGCCACGGGTGTCGCCGTGCTTCCCTTCAGATCTGCCCAAGTCCCAGTCTCCCAGATAACCTCAATGCTGATCAGGAGCCTCAACCAGTGACAGGTCCCGCATCCGAGTCGCCCAAGTTCTTCGTACCTTGGACTTGGTACGCTAGAGTAGGGACCTTAAGCACGGTAAGTCACCAGTTATTGCATTGATCGTCATCCCAAAATACTAAAAATACATATGAGCTTAGGCTCGCGACACAGGTGGCAATGACAGGTTCCTTCGAATCAACAGGTATGTAGGTAGTACTTCACCATCCACTCTCACTACTTTGCCTATCCTGCAGGTCACTTGTTCCATCCCGGGGACTCTTCCTGCTCCCCATCAAGGAGAAGGTACCCACACTCTAAGTATATCTGGGGTGTGACGTCACACGTGGATACCCCAACTAACATTCGGTACAAGCCGAAACGTTACCGCGTTCGCCGGAGACCTAATCCGGTTTCTCTCTTTCTTAATGTCAATTCTTAATTGTACTCCGTAAAGTAAACTATGCTACCTTACGGTACTTCACGATATATTTTTATATCTTAGTGACCGCTCCAAAACAGACGTTGTGGAGTCACTCGTCTTCTCTTCTTGATCATGTGTCATTCTCCTCTCCATGCATTCCTGGCTGCATTACCAAAATGTGAGCATCACATGCATCTTGAGGGTGCGCTGAGCCCTACCCTTTTGTTCGACCTTGCCGCTCGTAACGGCATTGCTCTTCCATCTTCCAGTGATGATCAATCTTTCGCCTCTCCTGGCGCCCTTTTGGACCGCTATACGCGGTTCAGTTCCCTGGACGACTTTCTGCAGTACTACTTCATTGGTATGAGCGTTCTGATCAAAGCGCAAGACTTCGAAGCCCTAGCTTGGGAATATTTCTTAAAAGCTAAAGCCGATGGTGTGGTGCATGCAGAGGTGTTTTTCGATCCTCAGGCACACACTGGAAGGGGCGTAGAGTATGCGGTCATTGTAGAGGGCTTCACGAGGGCGTGTGAACGGGCTCGACGGGAGTTGGACATTAGTACGAAGTTGATACTGTGTTTCCTCAGGCACTTGCCTGTTAAAGAATCCGACGAGACTTTTGCCAAGGCAGAAATGGACTTGAAAAATGGAGTTTTGGCAGGTATTGGTCTGGATTCAACTGAGCTGGGAAATCCGCCTGCGAATTGGCGAGCACTCTACGGAAAAGCCAAGCAATTGGGCATCAGACGCACGGCTCATGCTGGAGAGGAGGGCCCGGTAGAATATATCAAGGGGGCGGTGAGAGACTTGGATGTAGAAAGAATTGATCACGGCATTCGCTTGCCGGACGACAATGAATTAATGCGAGAGGTAGCGGAGAGGAGGATCCTCGTCACCATGTGCCCATTATCTAATGTCAGGCTCAAGTGTGCAAATAGTGTTGCAGATTTGCCAGTACGGAAGTACCTGGAAGCAGGTGTAAGATTCTCTATCAACAGCGATGATCCAGCATATTTCGGAGGGTACATTTTGGACAATTACTGCGCTGTTCAGCAAGCCTTTCATTTGACGACGAGGGAGTGGATAGGGATTGCTAGAGGAGCTGTAGAGGGAAGCTGGTGTGATGCTGCCCGGAAGGAAAATATATTGAAGCAGCTCGACGAGACTGTACGCAAATTCATACGGACTTGACACTCGGAGTTAGATGCACGTCGTGCCGGTAGGACCAAGCAGAAAACAGAACTCCCAGAGCATGTGCGCAATGTCCAAACTTGGGATCATTCCAATGCCAACTTCGTCTTGTTAATAGAGGTTTCAGATGGGATTGTGAGTCTGATCATTTTGCGTAGAATCTCAAAGGCCGGTGAGGAAACATTGGAGAGAACAGCATAGCATGAATCGTGTTGCAAGCCATCAGGTCTCCTGACGGAGACTTTACTGCCCAACACCTCAGGAGTTGTACACAAGAGGGACAGCAACCGCTTGAATGCAAAAACTTTGGTGAACCGCAGATACTTCAACTATATGCCATATTCACCCTGTACGAGTACCTGTATGATATGTTCATCGACGGTCATGCGTTAATGCGCGTGATACTGCAGACGAAGCTCGACTTAAAGATTAGATCAAGAGACCGAGCGACGCCTTATCCGTAGATTAGTCATGCGTCATAGTACCGTTTCCGCGTTGCTATCGCTACCGTGGCTACCTAACGTAATGCATCTTCACCTCATCAACATCCACAGCCTCCATTTAGTGAGATACTCGTAGGTATCTATACAGCTTTTAAATCTCTACTATATCTCACAGCTGCTTGCGATGAAGCTTGTAACATCATCGCTCCTTGTAGGAGCTGCAACCGCAAATGCCTTATCACCAATCCAGCATGTCCTCCAGGCGCCAAAGCAGGCCTCGGAGGCCTGGACAAAACCACTCCATAACCTACAGGACTCTTTGAAATCGCTGACTGGGGAGGCTCGCGCCCTATGGGATGAGGTTTCCATGATGTTTCCTGAAGCTATGGACAAGACCAGCTTCTTCTCACCACCGAAGAAACATTCTCGCCGCCCCGATAGTCACTGGGACAGCATTACCAAGGGCGCCGATGTCCAAAGTGTCTGGATTGAGACTGCTGATGGCGGGAAAGAAAGGGACGTTGATGGCAAGCTAGAAGCTTACAATTTGAGATCGAAGAGAATCGATCCAAGTTCACTTGGTGTCGACCCTGGGGTGGTTCAGTACAGTGGTTATCTTGACGACAATCAGAATGATAAGCATTTGTTCTACTGTTTGTCAATGCTCTCTTCTATCGACCTGTGCAACTACTGATCTCTCCCGTGTAGGGTTCTTCGAATCTCGAAACGACCCCAAGAACGATCCGGTCGTCCTCTGGATTAACGGTGGTCCTGGATGCTCATCCCTTACAGGCCTTTTCCTTGAGCTTGGACCAGCTTCGATCGATGAGAACGGTAACATAGTGCACAACCCCTACTCATGGAACAATAACGCTTCTGTCATTTTCTTGGACCAACCCGTCAATACCGGCCTCTCGTACAGCGGAGGCTCCGTCAGTGACACTGTCGCTGCCGGCAAAGATGTCTACGCTCTTCTCACTCTGTTTTTTAAGCAGTACCCCGAGTATGCTGAGCAAGACTTCCACATTGCGGGAGAATCGTATGCAGGTCACTACATCCCTGTTTTCACATCGGAGATTCTAAGCCACAAGAAAAACAACATCAACTTGAAGTCTGTATTGATCGGAAACGGCCTTGTTGACGGCCTGACCCAGTATGAGCACTACAGGCCCATGGCATGTGGCGATGGTGGCTGGCCAGCTGTCCTCGGTGAGAGTGAATGCCAGAGCATGGACAACGCACTTCCCCGCTGTTTGTCGCTCATTGAGGGCTGTTATAGTAGCGGAAGTGTGTGGTCTTGTGTTCCTGCTTCCATCTACTGCAACAACGCGATTATCGGGCCTTACCAACGGAGTGGACAAAATCCATATGATGTCCGTGTCAAATGCAGTGGTGATGCATCTCTTTGCTACGACCAGATTGGGTGGATCACTAAATGGATGAACCAGCCGAAAGTTTTGGAGGCTCTTGGCGCCGAAGTCGACAGCTACGATAGCTGCAACTTCGATGTAAACAGGAACTTTTTGTTTGCTGGTGACTGGATGCAACCTTTCCACCGCTTGGTCCCTGGTATCCTTGAAAAGATCCCTATGCTGATCTATGCTGTAAGCTTTTTGGCTTTTGCCTACTTATTTCTCGTTCGAAGTTGCCTGACTGTTTGATCTAGGGCGATGCAGACTTCATCTGCAACTGGCTTGGTAACCAAGCCTGGACGGACGCCTTGGAATGGCCCGGCCAGAAATCATTCAACAAGGCCGGCCTTGAGGACCTGAAGCTAGGTGGTGACGGCAGGAAGATTGGAGAGGTGAAGAGCAGCGGCAACTTCACATTCATGAGACTTCATGCTGGAGGCCATATGTATGTCCTTGAACCTCCTTTGTACATCTGAGCCACATGCTCACAAGATACAGGGTACCCCTAGATCAGCCAGAGGCAAGTTTGGAGTTCTTCAACCGGTGGATCGGCGGTGAGTGGATGTGAGAGTTGGGTCATGGTTGGGGCTGATGGGCTTTTCTGGATACGAGAGTAAGACTTCGGCGCACCCTGAGGTAGGAAATTGTCGGCGTATGCGTAGCTGATAAGTATTTTCCGCATGTTCTCTGTGGTAGATAGCGATATTGAAGCGGCTTCGTACAAAATTAAATTGGAGATGGTTTCTAAGCCATATGATGATTGTAAGGTGTGTGACTATCCGAATGCTTGATTCTTCGGCCCTGAATAAGATTTCCATGTGGAGCATCATGCAACAGATAGAATATTTTGAGTCGATTTCGTCAAGTCCGGTATATCAATGCCGTAGTAGCATCTTTCGTGTTCGATTCTTCAATGACCGTACCTAGGGCTCGCTGCTTAGCGTTCATTTTATCCAATGTCGGGACCCAAACAATCCACAGCCTTCTGCAAACCTCTAGGAAGATGTTACGCGGGATAATATTCTTCGGATGAACCTGTAGAACCTATCGTGAATGTCAACGCCGACTGCCCTGGCACTTAAGAAAATGGTAATCTACTTTGAAATCCTCTGGCTGCTTCTTTCAATCTCCATTCGTTCTCCTGGCTATGAATAGAATCAATATCTGGAGATGATCACTACTTTACTGTCTCAGCTAGCTACAGCAAGATCCGTTAAACGGACTCTTATGCCACCCCCATTAAGCTCAATCACGAGTCGAACAGCATCCTATATGCAGTTTCAGGACAGGTTGTGAAACCCTCAGAAACGATGTAATGTCGCTTTCTTGGCATTGCAGGCTCTGGCCTCGTAAAAGGTTTTTGATGTCAGCGTCTTTGCGAATGACATCCAACCGAATGGGACCGGCCACAGAAAGCTAGCGATGTCTATGCATAAGCTGAGAAGTTGGTGAGAGATGAGGTTCATGTACACAGCCTCAAGGCGCCTGCACGGTAGACGTGCCTTCCCATCAAGCAAGCCTAGAATCCCGACATGCATTTCACGGACACATCCAGTATGAATGAAACTCGATGATCATACCCCGTACGGAGTGTGGCTTCCTAAGCTTTGAACGCCGATGAATATGTGCATCTATTCTTGTGACTCTGGATGTTGAACACTCGGAACCAAGTTGGCGGATTGACCCTGCTATTTCATGTAGATGTTGATGTCTCGCGGCACTGTGCCGCTTCAGCTTTGCCTCCTTGACTGAAGTTTGTGTGTATTCGTCAGGCCCAAGAATAGCCCCCACGATACTCTCGATCGGGTAGTATTCCGCTGAGAATCGTTGATCATCTAATACTCTTCAATGCCTCGTCCATCAATCTTTCATAGAAACCGCTCGCAGGCATCCTTGAACACACAAGACGCCAACGATCGAAGGTCCTATCAGGCCTCCTCCCCTGTAGATTCACCCCTCCACTCGCCTGGCCTTCCCAGGCCTTCAGTTGCTTCGACGTTGGGGCCTGACGGGGACGAGGACAGGTTCTATCAACCCTACCGCCCTGAAGAAGCAAGGGGCCCGGGTGGAGTCCAACGTTCTCAGAGCCAGCGCGTCCACCAGCCAACGATACATCTTGTCCCTAGCCCAACACAGGGCAGTGCTGAGCCGCCCGCTTTCGATGATAATCCCGACTCATACTATCAGCAACAACCTACCCCTGCTTCATATAAAGAAGAACCAAAAAGGAGGGGTCTCTTCTCATTGAGGAATTCTTCAATCGCAAAAGAGCCGGCAAACAACGTGAATGCGAACCGACTTGGGCGAAGTATATCTGTTAGGAAGAAGGTTCCTACCCCTGGGGTCTCCATAGGATCCACTCCTGCCACGTTCCTGCCGTCGTCGCGCGACGAAGAGGCAGTCGAAGGAGGAGCAAAGTTTGACGCTTTGCATCTTCAGCCTGGGCCTCCCCTACCAGAGAAAGACCCACGGTTACATCAATCACAATTGTTGAACCAGACTGAGCATCCCTACAATAGGCCACCACTTCAAGGCGTGGTAACCGATTCGTCCAACCGACAACCGCTTGAACGTCAAGGGTCGTCAACTTCCTCAGCGTGGGAAAGCACGTTTCCCCGGACACAACAGCAGCAACAGCATCGTACACCACCCGAACAGAGTCAGCAACAGCCGACCTACCAGCCGTCACCATCCTCAGCCACTTCCTCGTCCAACCATCCCTTGCATCAACAGCCGGCGTCCTACCAGCCGTCGCCTTCCTCCGCGACCTCTACATCCAGTCATCCATTGCAGTCTCGGGCGCCACAAGGAACACTCCAGCAGCTTTATAGCGAGAAAAAAACAAGCAGACCTTCTTCGCTGCAGTCGTTAAGGCCTCCTTCGCCGTTGCACTCACCTTCTCGGGCAACCGATAATTATCAGCCTAGATCAAGCGCGAATCCAGGGGTTCCAACACAGTATACTCAAGGTCCAATGGGTCCACCTCCGCCGCAGCATCAACAGCCTCCGAATAGGCGCTCGGATGAATTAGCTCCACAGCAACAACCAACTGGGTTAAATAGGGAAAGTTCAGGCTATCAAGCCTACCATCAGGGACCGCAGGGCCAAAGCCAACCGTCCGGCGCACCCCCACAATACAGCTCTCAACTTGGCGTCAACAATTCTCAAGGAAACAACCTCAGAGGGCCACCTCAGTCCTCACCAATGGCACCACAAAATACGTCCGACCAGGGTCGAAGCACACCACCACCGAGTAGATCACGAGATGACCTCGCTGGCCTGGATATTGCCCAGTTGCTCCAAAGGCATGATGAACTGCGTAAGTCCGCTTGCACTCTACGCCCAAAGGCTATACGTCTATAGACTCCTGAAACTAAACTCCCATAATAGAGGACAAGTACCGCAAAGTCAAAAAGTACTACTTCGATAAGGATGCGCAAGTCCAACAACTCCAAAACACCCTAGCCCACCAGCGTCTCTCTCTATCCCGCACTTCCCTCGACGACAACGAATACTCCAATCGTTTTCAGCGCCTTGACGGCGCCATTAATAACCTTGCTTTCAACTTCCGCCGCGACTGGCGCTCTGTACCCCCCTGGCTCGCACCTCAAGTAAACAAAGAAGCTACCACAACCCAATCTAAAGAAATGACTGCTGTTGGCCGAGCCTGCATCTCTCGCTGGCTCGTTGATGAAATATTTGACCGCTACTTTCACCCCTCGCTAGATCCCAACTTCAGCGCCCACCTGAAAAGCATAGAGAAAAACCTACGACGATTAGCGCCCCTCACGCCTAGTGATGAAGAGAAAGAAGGCCTAACCGCTAAAATATCGAACTGGCGTCTCGCCACCCTCGACGGTTTATCGGAATCGCTCGCCTCTGCGCAAGCAGCCGAGTACCGTGCGACGCTCACGGAGTCACTCCAAGAGAAACTTAAAGCATCCTTAGCTATGAATCTTAAACAGCCCCCGCCCGCCGAGCTTGATGGTGTGGACCCAATCATAGAACTGGCGGTAGGGATTGCCGCGAACTTATCACTCGAAAGCCGGGATGTCTTTGTCGAATACATTATGCCCGGCGTGAGCGTCAATGAAGCCTACATGAAGATTGAAACGGGCTTGCCGGCACTCACGAATCCTGGCTCCTCGGAAGGCCACGACACCTCTGACAAATCCTCTGAAGAAATAAATCTGGAAGCAAGTACCAAAGACGGTGCTAGCGAGGAAATGGCCGTCGTGGAAGATAGGGGCCAGCAGCAGCAACAACAACAGCCGCGGCCAGGGTCCGTAACAGCAGGCAAAGAAGCCGCAGCCGCGAACAAAAAGAAAGGAGGCATGTTTGGAGGATTCATTGGAGGAAAGAAAGCGGGAGCGGTGGCCGGGGGAAGCGGCCCTGCAGCGGTGCAGCCACAGCAGCAGCAGCAGAGAATGGAGGACAAGGTGCGGTTTGCGACCTTTATGGCTGTGGAGGTTAGGGGGAGGAGCGTGTTGGTGAAGGCACCGGTTTATACTTTCAAGGCACCCTCGAATTGAGAGGGGGGCGGTTTGGTTCGTATATAGAGGGTGGATATGAAAACGGAAGATCTCATGAGTTTATGTGGAGGGCGGGCGGCTTAAAGGGTGGTTTAGTTGGTTTCGTTTTCCAATTGAGATGGCCGAGGTTTTTTATAAGGAGGCATGCTTAAGATAAGATGAGACGAGATGGTTGACAGTTTTTTTTTGGTGTGAATACCCTCGCTTTCATCATCAACGCATAAGAAAAAAAAACTTTTCTGATATGAAATCTTGTGATTTCTTGGGACAGAGTTTCATAGACAACGAACCCCACCTCGAAAAGAAAAACAAAATTGGGAAGAGCGACTTCAGAGGATAGAAGACACGCTAGAACGAGATTTTCTTCTTCTTTTCTTTTCTTTCAAAGATGGGCAAGGGTGGTGGAAACCCGGGGTTGGTGGGAGTCTAGTTAGTGGTCTCGATGAATAGATATGTGTACGAGATGCCCCGGGCAAGTTGTGCAACGCCTACTATGCGCCGTCCCCGTCCCCGTCGCCGTCCGCCTTTTCCCCAACCCCTTCTCGCTCTTCGCAACGCGTCCCAAAACCCAAACCCAAACCCCGTGTCCACATGCCTCAGCGTCCTTTCGCATGTACGCTAGCGTAGGTGTAGCGTGTATAGAGAGAGACGCAACAGCTTTGAAGGGTAAGGCTTGTGAGGGGGGAAGGGGGAGAGGGTAATGATGGTGGAGCGGGGCGGAAAGGGGGGCTAGAGATTGAAGAAGCCGCGGGAGGAAGATGGACAAAGAGTCAGCAATGAGTTTTGGATATGGAAGCCCTGTCCATGGGCCTGTAGGTCTGCATTAACGGCCCAGCGCTATGAGTAAAACCGAGCCAAGAGAGTGTTGCCAGTCTACCAGAGACCAGCAATCAAGGCGCATGCCCAGTGTACGTACACCCCTCTATGACACCCCTACAAAATCCTCCAATGCATCTGCCCTAAGCGACTAAGCAGCACCAGCCACCTTACCAGCCTTCGCCTCCAGCGCCTTCTTCAGTGCCGCCGCCTTCGCCGCCGCCTTCTTCTTCGCCTCCTTGGCTTTCTTCGCTGCCGCTTTCTTGGCTTCCTTGAC
>JAABUL010002894.1_pt1 | contig 27064 bp, 1 predicted proteins | sample 5559151 | NCBI WGS metagenome assembly JAABUL01 (sample SAMN10711876, study PRJNA513368) | rock metagenome | isolation source: Antarctica rocks | place: Antarctica: Victoria Land, Pudding Butte sud | reverse complement strand
GGTAAAACGCTTTAAAGGCGCTAATATATAAAAGATAATATAAGAAGAAAAGAAGATAATTATTAAAGAAAAGTATATAAAAGGAATTAAATATTAAGTTATTAATACTTACTTAATTATTTATATAGGTATAAATAATATAATTATAGTATATAAAGAGTTTATTTATTATTATTAATAACCTTATTTTAGGCTTTAAACTTAAGTAATTAAAGTTAGCTTAAAAAATAACCTATTAATAATAATTATAATATCTAATAAATATAATATAAATGTAAGGGGATTTACCTTAATATACTTAAAATTATAAATATCTTAAAGGGATTTATTAATTTACTCTATTAAATAGAGTATTATAATTTATATCTTAAGAGAGTTAATAGGTTTCTTAATATTTCTTAAATACCTTATAATTTAAATATAAGAGGTAAGCTTAATCTTTATAATTATAATAATATTTATAAGAGTAAAACCTATTATTATAAGTTCTTCTTCCTCCTTTAAATCTTATATATCTTTAATATTATTAATAGATTAATAAAGGTTAATAACCTTATTATAAATAAAGATAATAATAATAAAAATCTAAATTAAATAATTAATATATATTATATTAATAAGGATAGTTTTAATTATTAATAAAAATATACTAACTTATAAGGATATTAAATAATAGAATAATAATTATAATACCTTAATATTACTTTGTTATTCTTAGGAGCTAATATAAAGGTAGTATTACTTATATTATTAATATATATATTATACGTAGTATAAATATAATAACTTATACTTAAGTACTACTTTAAATTTATCTATATAATAGATATACTATTTATTAATATTCATAAATAAGTAAGGGATATCTAGATATTATAAGAGTAGGTAGTTATAAAAGAAGGAGTAAGCTTAATACGCTAGACTTATATTAATTACATATACTATATATAAGTAAATACCTACCTTAATAAGAGTAGCCTAATTATTAGATATAATTAAATGGTTAGAATTAAAAGGATTAATAATAAGTAAGGGAGAAGTAAGAATAACTCTATTATTATAAGTAAGATTTATAAAGGGTATATTAAATAGTTAATTAATTTTATTTATTATTAATTAAGTATTTAAGTTAGGCTCTATTTTATAAGAGTTAATATATTATAAGCCTTTTAAGTAAGCTTTAATTATATTATATTAATTATACTTATATAAAAAGCTAAAGTATTTATAATATAAATAATACTTAAGATATTAAAAAGTTTTAGAAAATTATATTATATAATTAATATACTTTAAATAATATACGCGTACTTATAATATATAAGAGAAGAGAATATAGTATACTTAAAGGAAAGTTAATATAATTAATTATAAAAGGAAAGAAATTTTTTAATATTATAATAATTTAAATATTAAGCGCTAAGATTATATTTATATAAATATTATTATAATAAGTATAATCCTAATCCTAGTAATATATATATCTTAGAAATTTATAATTAAAGGTTTTTTATAATCTTACTTAATAATAATTTGTTATAGGTATAGATTTACTAGGTATATTATATTTTGATATTCGTCCTCGGGTACGCTAAGCCATACCCGATAGATACTATAAATCCTGTAAACATGTCTATATCTATAGATTTCATCTATATAGATAGTTAATTAATCTATGACTATACTATAATATAATAGATCCTTAATATAATTATACCTTACCTTAGAAAGCTTAAGGGTAAGTCTTCTTAAGAGAGGAGGTAATTATTATAACTAACTTATAATATACTCTTAATATATATCTTACTTATATAATAAGGCTATATAAGGAAATAATATATAAGGCTTATATATCTTCTACTTAGGATTTTATAAAGACCTCTTATAAGAGAGTATAAACTAACCGCGTCGAGTTAGTACTTCGAACTCAAGTTAGGTACTTAACTCGAGTCTTAGCGATTTAATACCTCTTTCAAGTATTAAGTATTTTAGTTAATTCTAAAAGTAGGTATTAAGTATTTAAGTTAATACCTAAGTAGGAATTAAGTATTAACTTAAGTAACCTGACTTAAATTACTAAGGCTATTGATAAGGATATTAGTTATTATTATCTTTAATTATATTTCTAATATTTTTAGTACTTTTACCTAGTAATATAAAAAGGTAATATATATTCTTAAGAAATCTATAGATTTACTAAAATAATAAGATTAATATATATAATATATTACTAAAAATAGTACTATATTTAGTACTAATAATACTATTATTAGTACTATCTATAATAATATTACTAATATTCTTAGTACTATTTCCTAGGTAATATAAAAAGGTAATATATAAGCTTAAGAACTAAAGACTAGATTAATAAGACTAATATATACAGTTTATTACAAAAAATAATACTATTTTTAGTACTAATAATAATAATATTACTAATATTTTACATAGTATTTCTAGGTAATATAAAAAGGTAAAATATATTCCCTAGAATAAGAAATAGGATTAGTAATAAAAAAATTAGGCCTAATTTTTTTTCTAAAAATAGCCTAAAATCTTAATATTCTTAGGACCTTTTTTTTAGCCCGTACTAATTATTAGTACCTTGGCGATTCGAGTCGGTTTATCCTGACTCGCTAAGGAATCGCCAAGTTTTCAGGTCGATTCCGGGTGCCTAACCCGAGTATTCAGTCGATTCCAAAAGTTAGAATCGAAATCTAACTCGATAGTTAGTTTATACTACTCTAAGCTATAAATTTATATTATAATTAATTAATTAAGTTATTTAATATAAAGAAATTATTAGTAAATATATAATAATTATATAAAAGATTTAATAAAGATATTATAAGTTAAATAACTACTTTATAAGACTGTAAAGAGATTAAGATAAAAAGTAGCGTAATAAGACTTTAATTCTAATAATATATTATTTATAGAATATACTCTAATCCTATTAATAGATAGATTACTAATTAAGCTTTAATCTCTTATCCTTTAATATATTATTATTACCTTATATTTAACTATTTATTTATAAAGTTTAGCTTATCCTTAAACTACTACTAGTCTACCTAAAGATTTATATATATAGCTACCTCTTATAATATATCTAGGATAATAAAAATATTAAAAGTACTATAAGATATTAGCTAATCTATTAATAGGTTAATAGCTAGGTTATAATAATTAATAGGAATCTTATTATAATTTATAACCTCTTTCTCTATATATTCTTAAAGAACCTACGCTAGTATACGCTTACTATAATAGGATTTAGTACCCTTAATCTAGGGAATATTATCTAATAGTCCCTTAATCTTAATCTTATCTTAATATATTATTCTAATATCTATATAGCTAATAGATATAATAATAAAAGTAGATATAATTAAGTAAATACTTAGGTATCTAATTTTTATCACGCTAAGCTATAGGACTATACTAATTCAGGATATAACTTATTACTAAAGTATAAGATAAGTAGGTTTGAAATTTATAGATAAATGCCTATAAAATTATATATCAAAGTTTCTTAGTTTACCTAGAATATATTTAATTAAAGTATATCTAGGTATTATAGTATTTACTAATACTATTTACTTAGTTATAATAGTTAGTAGTAGAGATAGAAGGTCTTTATAAGGGTCTTTTAATTATAAAGATTCTTATACTTCTCTAGTATTATATATATACTAGAAAATACCTATAAAATCTAGATTTTTATATTATATAATAGAATTTTCCTAAAATATATCTATATACTAAGAATTTAGCGGCGAATCTACTAAAATAGTCTTATATTTATAGCGTACCTACTAATAATATATATATTAAATAAATTTAAGATTTAGATATCTAATATCTTTATTATTTATCTATTATTTATACTCTTCTAATTAGAATTATAATAAGTAGTACTTATAAGATACGCTTTACAATAGGAACGCTTAATAGTAAGTATATAATAAGTAGGATAGCTCCACGAAATTAATACGAGAAATCGCGAAAATTAATACGTCCTAAAATAAGTAATATATATAACTCTTAGTATATTCTACTTAGACTTCCCTTTTAATTAGATATAGACTATATATTTCCCTAGCTTCTATAAAAAAATTAGGTATAGTTTTCTATCTAGATGTTATAAAAATTAAGTATAGAAATTATTTTATATAGGTAAGATTACCGCTAAATTCTTAGCGTATAGATAAATTAGATAAAAACTCTATTATATACCTTTACTACCTAGCGCTTATATATTAGAATCTTAGTAAAGGTAAGATACATGGATCTTATAAGAGAACTAATAGAATTAGTTATATCTTTTATACTAATAAACTAATATACATGATTTATAGTATATATTACTTCGTAAGCCTATATATATTATTTATACTATTTAGATATATATTATAATAAGCGGATATTAACTAATTAGTAAATTAGTATACTAGGATATATTAATAATATCTTAGCGTATATAGATTTTAGTATATAAACTTTAAACTAGTTATATCTTTATTACTAACAGGCTAATTTATATTTTTCATAAGATATTTACTTTATAAGCTTATATATTATTTATATTATTTAGATATATATTATAATAAGTAGATATTAATTATTTAGTAGGTAGCTATAGTAGTATAAGTATAATAGGCCTAAGATATATAGATTTAGTAGGTATTACTAATATATTAGATTATGGTAGAAAGATATATTCTCTATCTATAAGATAGTCTATCTAAGTATATATACGCTAAGCCTAATATAGCCTAGCGCTAGAAAGGCGTCTACAAGAGTCTTTAGTAATATAAACTATAGTAATTATAATAAATACTAGTAAATAAGATAATACTATCGCCTTAATAGTTATAATAATATATTAAAGATAAAGGTAAACTTAGATACTACACTAGAAGGTAAATATATAAGAAGTATACCTTATTAGGCTTATATAATACCTAATTAATTATTATATATCTTATTATAATCCTTAATTATATTAGTAGTATTCCTTATTAATACTCTTTTTAATATCTAGATATCTTCTTTAAGGTTACTATTCTTTTACCTTACTAAGTATTAAACTAACTACTTATATCCTTTATATACCTAGCGTTTATTTACTAGCTTATTAATTTCCTACTTATCCTAGCCGTTAATAATAATAGGAATAGCTAGTTAATACTACTTATATAAGTTATTAGTAAGGTTAATTATAGGCTTAAGGTAAGTAATTAAGATAATATTATAAATCTTTATATTATCTAGGAGTTTTAGTTAGTAGGTTAATTAACTAATTTATTTAATAATTTTAAAAGGTCTAATTAATTATTACCTAATTTTCTTAAATTTAATTATTAGTATATTATAATCCTAGTATAAATATAGGTTAACTATATCTTCTACTTTAAAGAATATCAGGATATAATATATATTATAGTATTCTTTTATTTTAAGGGAGATAAGCGTAATAGCGTCCTTTATATTAATATCTACTAGGTAGTATTTATCTATAAAAGCTAGCCTCTTAACAGGGTTTACCTCTAATCTTTTAGTAGGATTTACCTCCTTTATAGTAGCGGGTATACTATAATAAGGCCCTTATTATTATAGGCTTCCATATTATTTACTAAGGAATCATAGGTATTAGCCTAGATATTAGCCTAGATATTAGCTTAGATATTAACCTAGATATTAATAAAGCCTTCTATAGATAGGTTATTAAGGCGTAATAAATCTAATACCTCCTAAGTTTAAAATTTATATATAACCTAAGTTAATATCTAGTCTATAGAGTTATATTTAATAAAATTATTTAGGATTAATAATATCCTAAGTAAAATAATAAGCTATTACCTAAGTTCCTTTAAAGTAATAATATAATAGCGGAGTATTACCTTAAATATCTAATTAAATCTCTCTAATATATTATCTATTTATAGATATTAGGTAATTAAGTATAATAAGTTAACTTTTAATAATTATTAGCTATCTTTATAATTAATTTATAAACTTCCTATCTTAATTTAAAATAATTACTTTAAGAACTCCTTAATTAAATTCTATTAATGAATATAATAATAATTTTTTTTAATCCTTACCTAATTATATTACCTTACCTAAAATAAAATTAATTACCTTAAAGAATTTATTAATTATTAATATAATATATTTATATTAATCTAGGACTAATATTAGTAGAGTTAATATAAAGTTAATTATAATTATATAAAATAGGCTTATAAGTAAGAAGATAGGCTAAAGGAATTTAAATAATTTATATCACGGAGTCTAATTTAATTAGTAATACAAGTAATATATAATAATTTTATAGAATTTTATAATAAGATTATATATATAAAGTCCCTTAGTAAGGTATTTATAAGTATAAGTATATCTTAAATATCCTATTTTATTATAAGTTAGTTAGGATACCTTCTTCTTAAGTATTAAAGGTATATATAACCTTAGGCCTTTTTTATTATTATTAAAATAGAGTATCTTATTAATTATTTAATAAGGTAACTTAATAATAATATTATTCAATACCTTATTTACCTTAATTATAAAAATTATACGCGCTTAGTAGAGTTTATTAAGGTCCTTAATAAGATATTATTAAAACCCTAAACTTATTTTAACTAAGTTAATTAAGAAAGCCTTTACTATTAGGATATTTAGATTAGACTTATTAAATAGGTAATATTTATAACTAGTAAGATAGGATAGGATATTAGGTATAATATTAGATTTATTAGATTTATAATAAATATCTAGTTAGAAATACTATAAATACTTAGAAGTATAAATAAGATAAAGATTTAACCTTTTTATTAAGATAGTATTTAAACTTATTTAATATACTATTAATACTATAGTAGAATAATTAATATATATAATAGTTATAAGCTTTATAACCTTAATTATATACCTAATCTTCTTTATTACTTATATTATATTAATAACTTCTAGTTTAATTAGCTAATAGCGTATTTTAATATCTATTAAAAGATAATTAAGGAAAAAAATAGGTTTTAAGACTTCTACCTAAGAGGACTATTTATAAAAGCCTCTAATAAGATATAATAGATATATATATTAAACTTAAATTCCTTATTTATATTAAGATTTATAGATAATTACCTTAATTTATTAAAATAATATAATAAAGTTAATAAGGTAAATAGCTTTTATAATTAATAAAAAGTATTAAGTTCTTTAAGTATTAGCCTACTTAAGTAAGTACTCTAAATAAGTCTTTTATAAGTATTATCCTAAATACTATTAATATTACCTTAAAGTATCTTATTAAGGTAAGTCTTATATAGTTATAAGGATTTAATAATTATAATATAATAGGTAATATATTACCTTCAATATCCTATTAATCCTAGGTACTTTTTAAGAAGACTAAGTATTTTAAGGAATATTAAGTTAGTAATAGCTACTAGCTTTTTTATTATAATAGCTAGGCCTAGGATATTAATCCTCTAACTAAGTAGATAAATAAATGGATATCCTAAAAAGGACTTCTTTAATAATAAGTATATATCTATTTCTAATAGAGCTTAAAAGACTTTATTAAGATAAGATAAATATTCTTTTAAAGAATTAGAGAAAATAATAATATTATTAATATATACTTTATAAAAATAATAAAATAGTTATAAGATCCTATTAATTATTTTATATATATATATTAGGGAATTTTAATGTCTTATAATTAGGATATTTAATAACTCTTATCCCTAATAATTTATTATTATAAGGTAATATTAATAATCCTAATTTACTTACTATTAATAAAAGAAGCTTATAATATCTATTATAATAATATAAGTTACTCCCTTAAGAATAATAAGAATTTCTAATTAAAAAGGTATTAAATATATATCTAATATTATAACTTTATTTAAGGCTTTAATATCTATAATTATATAGCCTTTCCTTCTAGCCTTATTAATTTTCTAAATAATAGAATATAAGAATAAGAATAAGATTATCTTACTTATCTATTTCATATAGCCTTAATTATAAAGCTTAATAAATATTTTATTAATAACCTCTTTATCTACCTTTCCTAATAGGTATATTTATACTTAGCTAGGTTTATAAAGTTCTTATTAATTATTAATTAATAGGATATCTATTTATTAAGACTTAAGTATATACTTAATATTCTTTATATCTTATTATAGGCGAGAATATTTATTTATAACTATCCTTAATAAGGATATTAATTAGGGCGTATTATAAATTATTACTCTTATAAGGTAAATAGTCTTTAATATTAAGAATAGTTATTATAAATATAATAGTAATAACTATTAACTTAAAGGGCCTTACTAATAGATAGAGCTACTATTAATAACTAGGTATCTATCTATTAACCCGGAGAGGCTATTAATAATTATTAAAATTTATCTTAATTTTATCTTAAATTTATATTGAAAATATATAACTTCTTAGTATCTTATTAATTATAGTAAGTATTAGATAAAATATTAATAGATTATTAATATAATATTAATAATTTCTTAAAAGTTATCTTAATATAGTATTACGCTTATTAAATTATATACTTATAATATATTAAATATCCTTATTAATCTAAGGTAGGTACTATTATTAATATTATAAATAGAGTAGTATTAATTAACCTTATCTAATATATCTTAGACGCGCTTCCTTACCTAAATTAAAATCTATATCTTATAAAAGGTAATATAGTATACGAAGATACTAGCCTATTATAAAATAGTTATAATAAGGTCTTAATTAATAATATATTACGTTAAGATTCCTATCTTCCTATTTCCTTATAATTCTATCTATTTATAATATAATATTAATTATCGCGGTATTAAAAGCGTATTATATATATAATATTAATAAGTTAAAAAGGTTATTAAGGAAGTTATTTACTATCTCTTTGATTTATTTAATTCTTACTTTATAAGGTATTAAAAGTATAAGAGACCTCTTATTATATATATAATTTATAAATATACTTTATAAAAAGCTAATATTTTATAATACTACCTATTAAATATAATCTAAGGTATATTTTATATTATATTAAAAATATAGCTATTATCTTATGAAATATAATAATTATTCTTCTCCTAGCTTATATATAATAATAATATAAAGTAGTAATAAAGAGATATACAAGTTTATTAGTTAAATTCTAAGTTAAGGACTAATAAGTAGAGCATTATAAAATAAATAATAATTATTATTATTTAATAGTAAAGCTAAATTATTAACTTTATCTTTATATCTTCTTATCTTAATCTCTACGCGTATTAAGTTTATAAGATCTAATAAGTTATAATATATTAAGATAGTTATCTTATAAAACTATCTTAATAATACCTTATAATAAAAGGATAAATCTTTAAGAGGGGTAAGATTATTATCTTAATTAATAGTAAGCTTATATCTAGTTATATATATTAATTATACGCTTAAAGTATATATTAGGTTAATTATAATATATAAAAAGAGTATAAACTAGAGATATTAACTCTTAAAAAAGAAATATTAATATAAGCTATTAATATCTATCTTATTAATATTTATACTACTATTTATAAAGTTAAATATAAAGGTAAAAGAGGAAGGTAAGTACTTTTAAGTAAAAAGCCTTATAAGAGTCTTAATATTATTATAGGATTTAATTAAGTTGTTAAATACTTCATTAACAATTTACCTTATATACTATTAGAAAGCTATATTAACTACTATATTTAATATCTTAAAAGGTAGGAAATATACTTTTATATATATTATATTACAGCGCTTTTAATTGATATAGTAGTAATTAATATACTTCTAGGATTCTACCTACTCTTAATTATTCTTTATAATCTTATACTCTCCTTATATTAATTATATAATTTATATCCTAGGCTAGAAAGTAAAGTATTAAAGATAATTAAGATAATATATATCTTATAATTCATTAAACTTTACTTATATATTATTAATAAAGTTATTATATTATATTAAATTAAATTAATCTATTTATTTCTTTAATATTAAAGATCTTAGAGTTTTATATCCTTTTTAATATATTATATCTTATTATTTATAATCTTATTAAGCTTATTATTACTATTAAACTATTACTAGTTATCCTTTTAAGTAGATATATATACTTTATTACCTCTTAAAGTATTATAACTCTAATAGAAGTTAATAATATTTTAAAAGTTAAAAAGTATAAAGATTATTAACTTCCTTATATTAAACCTTATATTTAATAAATAGTAAGTTAAATCCTATATTATTATATTTTATATATTTCCTCCTTAATTAATTATTTAAAGTAATAATATTATCCTCCTTATCTTCCTTATAATTAGATATAATAATTAATATAAATAGCTTTTATTTAATACCTTTATTAATAGATACTTTTAACTCCTTTATAAGAGAATATTAGTTAATTAGCTTTAATTTTTATAAAGCTTTTTAAGAAGCTTTCTAAGAAGCTTTTTAAGGTAATAATTTCTTAATTTATAAGGATTATAAACCTTTTAGTTTAATTATAATATAATAGAGTAGTAATAATATATAAATTATAAAATAAGAATAAAAAGTAGGCTTAAGATATATATTAAGAAATAATATTAAGATAATTAATAAGTCTTTATTAAAGAATCCCTAATTATATAAAAATTATATTACTTCTATCTTAAAAAAAATCTAAAGTTAGAGAATTATTAAATATTAAATACCTTATCTTAGGATTAATATATATATATTATATCCTTATATTATTAGTTAGCTTATTATAATATTATAATATATTTTAATTGTATCCTAAGTATTAATATTATATATATAATCTTAGCTAGGGAGTACTTATACTTCTCTTATTTATATTATTAATATCTTATAGACCTTCTATAAATCCTTATATAAAGTTATATAATTATCTTAAGCTAGAAAGTACTTATACTATTATTAAGGGTCTTATATTAGGAATATCCTAGGTTATTAATTATACTTAGGAGACTACTCCTAGGGGTTATTAAGATAATTCCCTAATACCTAGTATCTATTTATACTATTAATAGAGAGAGGTATTTAGCTTTAATAGTTAAGCTATTATAATAATTTATAATTAATAATTATAAAGGATATAAAAATATTATAATAAGAAGAAATTAAGATTTTAACTAAAAAGTTCTTTATAACTCTAAGATTATAATAGTATAATTTTATAATATTATAAAATAGGAGTCCTTATATAATATTATAAATTAAATATAATTAATTATTATTAATATTCCTTACCTTCTTTTAATACTTATAAAGCTAAATTAAAGAGTATAAGAGATATAATAATAATAGATATTAAGATAACCTATTATTATTATCCTAGCTCCTCCTTTCTATTCTTTATAATTCTCCCTAAGTCTTTTATAATATTATACCTTATTAATAATTTACTAGATCTTATTTTAAAGAAAGTAATATAAGGTATTAATAATATTAATAGTAGATAGTTTAATTTTTAAATTATAAAGGGATAAAAGTATATAAGGTCTCTAATATATAAGTTAATTAATAAGCTTAAATAAATAAATTTTAGAGAAGATAAATTTATAACATTTCTTAATAAGAATTTTTAAAATAATTATCTAATTATTCTTAATTAAGTTATTAAAGCTAGTAAAGATATATATATATTAATATTAAAAATAATTTGGTTTTATCTAATTTTATTAATAAGATATAATATATATAATAAATACTTTATATAATTATATTAATTATATTAATCTAAATAACCTAATTAATAAATATATTAATTAGGAGGATATTATTAATTTATTAAATAATATATATAAGGATATTATTTTACTATCCTTAGAATTATTTATATAAGAATTGATAAATAACTTTAAAAAAATAGCCTTATAATAGGAAGAAGATTAAGGTAGTATATTCCCCCTAACTTAAAAATCCTTTATAATCAATATATCTAAAGAGGTACCTTATATTTATATTAAATCTAAGTTGAATTCTTTTATAATAGCCTTTAACTTATAATATTAAGTTATTAAGATTAATAAATATAATTATTAAAGTCTACTTAAAGTCTTTAAATTTCTTAAGGATCTATAAATATTATATAATCTATTAAAATTAATAATTATAATTAAGAGATATATATATTAATAACTACTTATAATAAAACTATACTAATAGGAAGTAGCTATAATATAAAATTAATAACTTATATAAGGTATTAAGAATATAACTAGGTTAATATTAAAATTAATATATTTCTTTAATCCTATCTATCTTTTTAAAATAATATTATTATTATAATTATTTTATAAGAAGATTTATATTAATCTTATATATTTTATTAACTAACTTAATAAGCTATTTTACTTTATAATATAAATAACTTTAATTAAGGCTTACTCTAGTAAATATATAATAAATTAAAATAAATTAAAAGCTATATTCCTATTAAATTATATATATTATAGGTATATAACTTTTGTTTATTAATATTAAACTTCAAAGTACTATCTTAATTATATATATATACTTAGGAGAGACTTTATTAATATTACTATTATATAAAGTACTATCTCTATTATTATTAATTTACTAATATCTCTCTTATAATATTAAATTAATTAAAAGGATTATCTATTATTATTAAAATCTATTATAAAAGAGCTATTTCTTCTTAATAATAACTTTAATTATATTAGCTAAGAGTAAATATTTTATTAAATACTTAATATTATCTTTAGCTATAAATATAAGGACCTAAAATTAAAATAGCTTATTACTTATAATAATTATTTTATAATTTAAAATATTTAGGATAGTAAGACTTATAATATACGCCCTCTTATACTATTATTATCTTTATAAGGGGAACTTAAATTATTAATATATAATTAGATATATCTTATTAACTTTTTAAATAGCCTTATAATTTACCTCCCTCTTCTTACTTTTATTAATACCTTTAGCTTATATAGAAATATATACTACTTAATTATAAGGATATATATAATAATTACTAATCTTAATTAAAGGGAATATAAATATAAGATAAATATTCTACCCCTTATACTTAAATCCTATATAAGTAATTTTATAAGTATAATTAAAGTTCTTAAATTAAGTTTAATAATACTTAATAAAGGTATCTAAGATATAAAAACTAATAATATTCTATATATACTCTATATTTTTATTATAACCTTTACTAGAGATATAAAGTAATAGATAGAGAATTTAGGATTTAACTTACTATTAATTAATTATAATTATAGGAAATATCTTATTATTAAATTATAAAAGGCTAACTTAACTTTTAATATACTATTAAATATATAATATTATTATAGGGTACTCTATAAATAAAGATAGGCTAAGAATCTATTATTTATTAAATTAGAAATATTCCTTAATTTATTAAATATAATAATTAAGTAGACTCCCTTAACTTATATTACTTTATCCCTAGATATTATTTAATCTTAACCTATTAACGTAGCTTATTCTAAATTTACTAATATGATTAAATAAGCGTAGTACTATCTTATTAATATAATCTTATTATAAGAGGGCTTTATAACTTATAAGGCTAAGCTAAGATACCTCCCTTTCTTACCTACTTAAGTTAAATTATAATTATTAATATATTAATTAAAAAGCTATTAAATATAAGAATTAATAAGACTCTTAATTATTATACTAATTTTATTATAATCTTAATTATAAAGAAAATAGGTATAACTATTATATCTTAAAATAGTAGAAATTACTATCTACTTAAATTTAAGTCTTAATATTATTAATTTAATTATATAATACTTTACTTTAATAGTTATAAGTAATATTATATTTATATTATATTAATAATTATAATAAGCTTAATATTATTATCTATATTACTAGTAAAGCTTTTTAAAGATTTTATTAATATATAATATTAGCGTTAATATTAAACTTTAAGAAAGATAAATTATTTATATCTTCAAGAAATATATTAATTATATTATAAGATAACTTAAATAATAAGTTAGATATGAATATAAGATATAAAGATAATAAATTATATTATCTTAAAAAGTTAGAATTTAATATCCTTATAAAATTATTCTTAATTAATAATAAAATTTTAAAAAAGGTAATAGCTTATTAAAATTTTATATTAAAATTTTATATATATATCAAGTTATATTTTAATAAAATTACTATTAATTATATTACTCTTAATAATATTACTATATTCTTAGGAGAGGATAAATATAGAGGTTTTAAGGTAAATATATTAAATATAAATTATTAAGATATTATAAGCGTATTATTAATTAAGGAATCTATATATTAAATAATTAGGTTTACTATCTTAAGATCTTTTATTAAATTAGATATAAGCCTTATAATAAGACTTATAAGTATTTATAAATAGTATTTAAGCCTATTAAATATACTACTATTATTCTCTAAATAATTTAAATATAATTAGAAATAATTTAAATTATAAGAGATCTATTAATATTAATTATTTAAAAAGTACTTATATTTAAGATTAGCTTAAATAGCTACTTTAGTCTAATTATCTTAAGAATGATAATTTATTTGTTTATATATTATACTATATATATAAGATTAATTTCTAGAAGCTAAATATTATATTATCTTATAAGTCTAAGATTTAATAATATTAGAAGCTAGCTTTTATAAATAAATTTAATAAATTTATATTAATATTACAATATTCTATATATATTATACTATCTATATATTAGATTTAATAAGTAAATAAGCTAATTATAATTATTAAGGAATCTAAATATAAGATTATATTTTAAATTAGTAATTTTATTATAATTTAATTTATAAGATTAAGATAAATTAATAATATATTTTTATATAAGTTCTCTTATAAGAGGCTAATACTTTTTATATACTTAATAATAATAAAGGACTTTTATTAGCCTAAGCTTAATCTAGTCTTAAAGATACTATATCTTAAGATATTTATATAGATAAATATAATTAACCTATTAGGGATTAGCTATTATAAGTATTATATAATATATATTAAGTAGATTAATAAAGATAGTAGAGGTAAATACTTAAAGAGAGGAGGTAAAATCCTCTTTATAAATTTAAATTATAATATTTAATTTATATAATTATAACTTACTTTCCTTCTTAAGTACCTAGAATTATAAGAACTTATAACTCTTAAATTTATAAACTTTTATAAAATTTATTTATAAAGAATTATTATATTAGAATATTATTATTATATACTATTATATAGAATTCCTATATTATAAAACTACTAATTTATAAAGACCTCCTACTACCTTATATTATATATATACATAGATCCTTGATATACTACGGAAGCCTTTTATAGTTATCTTATATAGTTAGCTATCCTTCTTCTCTATTAGATTATTATCCTATCTACTTATACTACATCTACCTACGATAATTAGTAGTAACACTTATGTATTATATCTTTAAGGTACTATATAATTACCTAGAAGTATTAACGCTATCTTTATAGTATTAACACTATCCTTATAGTATTAATAATCCTCCTCCTTTAAAGTCTTATAAGCCGTCTCTATAAAAGGCTTTAATAATAGCTTCTATAATTAAAATAGCTAGTCTAATAATATTACGGTTTACTCCGTCCGTAGATAGGATAGACCTATGATTAGTTCTCGTGAAGAGGAGTATTAAGGAAGTAGGATAAGTAGGCTTATACTAAATAGGTCTAGTATAAGGTATTATATTCAGTACCTAAGAGATTACTAGAATCATAATATAAGTTAAATATAGAGCTCTTACCTACTAGAAAACATCGCCATTTATATAGATATAGGAAATCCGCACGCTCGCTAGGTCGCCTAGATCGCTTATTATACGCTCCCGTCGTTCTGGCGACCTCTTACTAGATTGACTAGATCGCCCTCTATGCGTTCCTATCATTCTATTAACCTGCTTACCAGGTCGATACTCCCTAGCTAATATTAACCCGTTAACCTATATTACTAAGCTATACTAAGCCTCTACTTAATAATACCTATAATCGTAATACTACCTCCCCTTCCTTTTCTTTCTTTATCCTTAAAGATATACTTATACCTTCGTATAAGATTTCTTAGCATCTAATCTTAGTAAAGAGAGTTCTTTTTATAGGTATCTTAGCTATAGTTACTTATATTCGTTATACTTAATTATAAAGGGAGTATTAACTTTCTTCTTTATCTTAGAAGTATAGCGAGTATATTCGTATTAGAAAGAAGTATGAACTAGCTAAGCTAGTAGTTAATTTCAGTAGTATTAATAGGGCTATAGAGAAGCTTAAAAAGGAGGAGGTTAAGATAGAGGCTACCTAGGAGGCCGCTAACGAGACCGCTCGCGTTACCTACGAAGTCGCTCGTGTTAAGCAGTTAAAGCTTAAGCGCCTGCGGGCGTAGAAGCGTTTCCTTAAAGATAAGGAATAACGAATATTTAATAAGGATTTAAGTGATATTAAAGAGTTAGAGAGGCTTAAGGATCTAGAGAAAGTATAGGAAGTCTAGAACTATATTATAAGAGCGTTATTAATAGATAAATTCCTAAATATTAATATATCTCTAGAGATACTTAACTAGTTACCTCTAGGTTCGTTCTCTAGCGAAACTATTATAGAAGGTTCTTATAGTTTTTAAGATATTTAATTAGTTCCTAGGTATTTTCTAAATCCTTATATCCTTTTTATTTAATTAGGTATTCTTGATCTTACTAGTCTAGGATCCTTTTAACTTTATATTCTTCGGTCTTAGCCTTAAACTTCTAACTTTCCTAGAGTAGTATTTTAGAGTCGGCTGATTCTAGTAAAGAGATATAGAATACTAGGTATACCTTAGTATTAGATAGTAACTATAACTTATAGTTAATAGGTCCCTTAGACTATTTAATTAAAAATGGTCTAACTTTAATATAGTCTAGTTTCTTACTTAATCTCTTACTCTTTAAGTTTTTTATATAAAGGTATACTTTATCCCCCTTCTTTAGTTAAGGATATATTTTTCTCTTCTTATTAACTCGTTATTAAGTCTTCGTATTAAACTTATTAATTATTCATTATATATTACTATATAGTCTTTTTATATCAGATACTAATACCGTTACTTTATCTACCTTAGAACCCTCCCTTGATTCTAGAAACAAGTTGGCGTGTCTTCTATAATTTATAAAGAATAGAGATAGTCTAATTATATCTAATCTCTTATTATTAAGTACTAATTATGTTATAAGAAGTAATAAGACCTAGTTATCTTACTTATAACTAATGTAGTATCTTAGGTACGCTTCTATCGTTTAATTGATACGTTCTGTCTAACTATCTGTTTCTAGATAGTAGGTAGTTGATATTTATAGCTTCATTCTAATTACAGCGATTAGAGTCTTCTAATAGTAAGATATAAAGAGTCTGTCCCTATCTAAAGTAATAGATTCAGGTATACTATAATCCTTTATCAGCTTATCTAATAGGATAAATCCTAGTTAATATACTTTATATATTTCTTTATAAGGAATCAGGACTATATACTTTATTAACTTATCGATAATTATTATTATTAAGTTAAAGGTATCTCTTATAACTAGATCTTTTGATTTTAGTAGTTTAATAATAAAGTCTATTATTACATCTTTCTATAATATATCTAGAACTAGTGTAAATTATATTTACCTATATTTAGTATAGCGCGTAGACTTATTCTACTAGTATTAGATATATTCCTTAATGTATTTTTCAACGTACGTCCGTAGTTATAGCGTCGTATATCCTTATTAAAGGAGCTCTACTATCTTAGAGATTCCTAGATATCCTAATAAAGGATTATTATAGTAATTCTAGATTACTTCTTTAATGTATCTCTTAGGTAAGTACGTCTTCCCCTTATATTAGAGTAGCTCTTATCCTAGTTACTAATTCCTTAGTTATAATACTAGGTTATTATTAATATAATCTTCCTTCAGGATTAGCGTAATATCCTAGACTATAATTCGTATAATTACTATTAAACTCTATATTAGTACTAGCGATCTATCCTTTTCTTATTTAAGAATTAGCTTCTTTATAATGTCCTTAGATTCTATATAATCTATACGCCTACTTAAGGCGTCCACTCGACTATTATCCTTTCCTAAGGTATATAATATCTTAAATTTATATTATCCTAGTAATTCTAATTAATAGACTTATCTTCGGTTTAACTCCTTAGTTATCGTGAAGTTTAAAAGGTTCTTATAGCTTATAAAGATAGTAAGTTCTAAATAACTCTTAATATATATCCTCTAATTCTGAAGTATATATACTACTACTAATAGTTCTTTATCATGGATATCATAGTTCTATTCTACTACTAACATCTTTCGCGAGTAGTAGGTAATTAGGTACTACTTACTATCCTTTTCCTAATATAGGTAGGCGCTAATTACAAGATCCAAGGCATCTATCTTAATATAAGTAGGTTCATTTACTTAAAAGGTACAGAGTACTAGTAGATTTTAATAGGCCTCCTTTAACGTCGTAAATGCTTTTTATTAACTAGATTCCTATTAAAATCCTTTTTCTTTCTTGGTAATTTCTATAAGTAATAGTACTATCTTTGAATACCCTTTAATAAACCTTCTATTAAAGTTCGTAAATCCTAAGAAGCTCTAGACTAATTTCATATTATATGGCGTAGGCTATTCTACTATAGCCTTGATTTTCTTAGGGCTTATATGAATACCTATAGTACTTACTATAAATCCTAGGAATTCTACTAATTCTTTATAAAATTCGTACTTCTCTAGCTTAAGGAGTAATCTGGCCTATAATAGGTATGTTAAGATATCCTATATATACTAGATATATTCTTCCTTAATTTTAGAGTAGATTAAAATGTTATTAAGATAGGTAATTATAGTATAATCTAGATAAGCTTAAATAATATTATTAACTAGTACTTAGCAGGTTACTAATACATTAATAAGTCTAAATAATATAATTAGGTACTTATAATATTTATATTAAGTCCTGAATATAGTTTTCTATTCTTCTCCTCCCTTTATTTAGATTAAGTTATAAGCTCCTTATAAGTTAAGCTTAATAAATATCTTTATTTAAGAGAGTCTATCCTATAGCTCGCTAATATTTAATAAAGGATATTAATTCTTAATAGTAATATTATTTAACTTCTAATAATTAATGTATAACCTAAGCTTTCTATCCTTTTTTAATATAAAGAGGATTAGATAACCTACTAGTAATCTAGATTCTTAAATAAATCCCTTTTTAAGGTTCTTATTAATATACCCGCGTAGTATAATAAGTTCCTTTTCTAATAATATATAAATTAGTTTAAATATTAGTTCCTTTCCTAGTTTAAGTTTAATCTCATAATCCTAAGATTAGTATATAAGTAAAGCTTTTATTATTATCTCTTTTATAAAGAGATATATCTATTTCTTATACTCTTATAAGATGTTAGGAGGTTCGTCTTTTCCCCTAATAACTCTAGCTTAATTATCTAGCTAATCCTTATTAATATATATTAAGTTAGACCCTTATCTAAGATCATCCTTCTTTGAAACTAAAATGTAATAAGCTTTAACTGGTCTTTAATTCTATTTCTTATCTATTACTATCCTCTATTAGCGTATAAGTTATATACTAATAATATCTCTAGTATTTATAAATATAAGTACTCCTTTCTTCTAGTTAATTACTAGATTATATTTCTTTAATTAAGGTATTCTTAAAATGATATAATAAGTAGCTATCCTAACTATATTAAAGGTTAGTTCCTTATAGTAGCGTTAAATTATTATAGGTAGCGAGTATATTTCCTTATTTATCCTTCTTATTAATAGCGTTAACCTGTTAGCTATCTATAAGTCGTACTATTCTTTCTTCCTTCAAGTTAGTAGGCCTAGCGACCGTACTAAATCTTAGGAAGCGAAGTTACTAGTTACTCTAGAATCTATTATTATAATAGTCCGTTAACTATTAATTAATACCGGTATATTTATATATATATTATACTAAGTAGTATATAGGAATTGCTTTAGGATTAATATATTAATCTACTTATATCTCCTTATAATATAAGAGATTACTCTTTTTCCTGTTTAGGAAGAAAACTGTATATCGTTTTGATTTCTTGATGCTTCTTGCATTTATCGTGCATGTAAGTATACTATTCTAGTAAGTAGCATTCCACTGCTTCTTAGTTATACTTTAGCTAATTCTTGACACTATTATGCCATACTACGGTAGATCCTACTACCTATCTCCCTAGTTCCATCCGAACTTGTAAGTGGTACCCGTAGTAGTCGTCGGCGCAGGCTATCTAATACATGACACCGTGTTCTAGGTATACTAAGTTAAATCAGTAGTCTTTAACGTAAAGCTTTTCTTTATAATACGTTTTCTCTAAGTGTTTTCCTTTGTTTAATCCTTGTAATGCGGTGGTATAAGATAGAGAGTTATCTAGAGTATTCCTACTAAGTCTATAGCGTAGCGCTTCTTCTTCTAAGCTCTCTTAACTTTCTTACCTATATTCTAAGCTATACTTCAGAACCTCGCCGTTATTTAAAGATTCCTATTCTATCTTCTTATCTTAAATATCTTAGAGTTATTATTATAACTAGTCTACTTCTATCTAGATATTAATAACTAGGTCCTTTAGAACTTCCTTAAGTTCTAAGTCCTCTTATCCTATTAGGATAAAATACCTCGTAGTTCTTATATTAATATCCTAGGATAATATTCTATAATCTTTTAGATTTTTAATGAATTAATATACTTTTTATATGAATTTAAAATAGCGTTCTTCTTTTATAACTTCCCTTAATAGTTTCTTTACCTCTATTTACTTATAAGTTAAGTTATAATTCTCTAGATCTTTAAAAGGTTCGTTATATAGAACTCTTCTTAATACGTTTAATTATAGTCGCGGTACTATATTCTTTAACTAGTAGTCTCTGGCGAAGTAGCCCGGTTTATTATAATTATAATAGGTTATTACTTTCTTACCCCTTTTAAGCTACTTCTTACCCCTGAATTTTCCCTTATCTTATTTCTAAGTAAAGTCCAGTTCTATTAATATATATTTATATAAGTCGCGTTATTAATACTATTATCTTCCTAGTCTATTACTAGCGAAGATTCCTGATTATCTTATTCTAAAGGTTCTATTATTATACCATTTCTTTATTACTAACTTATAAAGCTTGTTATTAACCTTTATAACCTCTACTATCAGAGTATTAAGATTATTATTCTATATTCTAGTTTATATAAGTTCTTCTTTAATATTGAACTTTAACCCGCGGCGGTATATTATTATTAGTATATTATTATCCTAGTCCGTCTTTATTATATATTATTAGAACTAAGTTAAATACTTAGTAGTAGACTTCTTCTAAGATAAGTATTAAATAACTCGTATAATTACCTTATTCTTATTTAAAGGACTAAAGACTTATTATATCTTAATATAGAATTATATAAAGCTTTCTATCTAGCTCTTAATATACTAATTATCTAGGTTATCTTTATCCTTAAGGTACTTCTTAAGTGAAGGATAAACCTACTTTTAAGCTCGTCCTCTTATATACATAATAGTAAAGGCCGGCTACTATGCTATTAATAAGGTTTATCCGTTAAAGGTAAATTAGAGCTGAAGCTATATAAGCTAGTCTTTAAGTTTCTCTCTTTTATTATAAAATAAGTCGGGTCTAGTAACCTTAGGTCTATCCTTATTATCTATAATTAGGCGTCGGGAACTCTAGACGCTTAGGGGGGGGTTTCTACTTTCTAAGGTACTTATTCTAAGGGTACTTAAAGTGTTACGGTTCACTCTATCTATAGATAAGATAGACCTATAATTAGTTCTCATAAAGAGGAGTATTAAGGAAATAGGATAAATAAACTTATATTAAATAGGTCTAGTATAAGGTATTATATTTAATACCTAGGAGATTATTAGAATTATAATATAAGTTAAACACGGAGCTCTTACCTACTAGAAAACATTACCATTTATATAGATATAAGAAATCCGCACGCTTATCAGGTCGCCTAGATCGCTCGTTATACGCTCCCGTCGTTCTGGCGACCTCTTACCGGATCGACTGGATCGCCCTCCGTGCGTTCCTATCGTTCTATTAACCTACTTACCGGGTCGATACTCCCTGGCTAATGTTAACCCGTCAACCTATATTACTAAGCCGTATCAAGCCTCTACTCGGTAATACCTATAATCGTAATAAATAATAAGGATCTTCTTTTATATTACTCTAAAATACTATAGAAGCTTTTAGTAGATACCCTTATATTATAAATAGTCCTTTAAGTTAACTAACTTATTTAATTAATAAAATACTCCTTCTAGGAATATTAAAGTTCCTTTTATTTTAAATTATAATAGTCTCCTAATTAATAGGTATATAAGTTATTATTATTATTATTTCCTTATCTTCTTGAATTTTAATTCTTTCTTTAACTTTATAATAATCTCTTTAATATCTTGATAACTATTAATATTATTAACTTATAAGATAATTACCTTTAAAGGCTCTAATAATATCTTACTTAAATTAATTATAATTAATTTAATCCTATTATTAATTCTTATACCTCCTAATATTATTACTTAAGCCTATTTAATATTTGATTTTATTTAAATTAGTTATTAATATTATTAGATTATTTAGAAGGTAATTTATAGGATTATCTATTTTATTACTATTAATTATAAGAGACCTTTCTTTCTCTTAGAGGCCTACTTTATTATAAGATATTAGAGTAAGGCCTTAAGACTTAAATTAATTTAAGTTTACTTAATTAAGTAATTAAGTTATTAACCTACCCCTCTTTAAGGTATTTATAAAAGCCTTTATTATTACTATTACTTAATTATATAAATTTACTAGGTCTATATTAATAGGTAATATACTAAAGCTATCTACTTCCCTAATAATTAGTCTATTAATCCTATTAAGCTTATTAGGTTCCTATTCTCTTATAACTTAAGGTACTTCTATTAAAGGGGAAATAAACTATAATTACCCTTTATAATCTTTACTATTAATGGCTTTTATAGATATAGTAGCCTTATTCTTATAAGCTTAAGCTAATTAAATAGCTATTATTATTACCTAAGTAATAATATTATTATAGAATTAATAGTAAGCTAGTAGTAATTAGCTAAATTTAAGTTAAGAACTTTATTCTATTTAATTTTATATTAAAGATATTAGCTATTTTAAGCTAAAGCCTAATATACCTATTATAAAAGTTAAGGATAAGTATAATATCTATTATAATATCTTTGGTTTTATTACTAGGTTAAAGGTAAAGGCTATTATTATAAATATAATTATATTATAATAGAACCTTAATTCTTATCTACTTAAAGAAGTTAATAACTAGTTTATTAATTAATTAATATATAATTTTAAATAGAATTTAAGGTATAATCCTAATAGTATTAATAGCTAGTATAATATATTAGAAAAGTAATTCTATAATTAACCTAATAAATATCTAAGCCTACTTAAGGTAATCTATTATACTATGTAAGATATATATAATTAATATAACCCTGCTAATTATATAATAAGTATTATATTAAATAGTCCTAATATAGGTATTATTACGATTAAGCTATTATAGGTACTTCTTACTTATAAGTATATAAATAATAAATTATATTATAACTTAATTAAGCTTATAACTACTTTAATTATTTTAAGATTAATTAAAGAGTTATATTTATAAAAGGATATCTAGTTTAATATTTATATAAATATTATATCCTTTATATTAAGGACTATAATAGCTATTATAAGTTAATAGTTATAAGATAATAATAATAGGCTAAGTAGCTAAGCTAGTTAATATTAATTCTAAGTAAATAACTAGTTATAAAACTAGTCTTCTAGATCTAATAATACTCGCCCCTATTATTAAAATAATCTAGCTTATTAATTTAATCAAAATTAAAATTATTAAGGATAAGATATACCTAGGATATTATAGCTACCTTAAGCCCCTTAAAGGCTATAAATCATAATAGTAGTAGGTCTTATAAGCGGATTAGGTTTTTAATAATAAAGATAGAATAATAATAATTACTATAATAATAGACCTTAAAAGGCCTATTAAGCTACTATTGAAGATTAGTTTATAAAAGACTTTAATAATAAGTATAACTAATTAATTAATTAATATAAATATAATAAAGAAGATTACTCTATTAAAGGCTCTTATAAAGAGAGTTATAATAAAATATAAGATATTAACTTCCTTATATAACTTAAGGATATTAATTATCCTTATTTTAACTATAATATTACCTTCTCTTTATAAAATAAATTATTTAATTACCTTAGATTATAGTATTAGCTAAAGCCTTTTATAAAGATATTATAATTATTAAAGGCTTTAATAAATAACCTTTAAATTAATTTAAAGGATATTATAATTAAGGACCTTAATAATATATCTTAATTAAACGTTATTTATATTAACTTTAATATAACTTTAGATTAAAATAAGCTATTAGGCTATAACTTTTAAGGTTAAAAGTATATTATAGTTAAGATTACCTAATTATTAAAGTTTCATTTGGAATAGATTAATATTTACTTATATAAATAGGCATATTATTATCTTTATTAATTATATTTATTTTAAGAAGTACCTTCTTAATACTAACCTTAAGAAAATACTATTATTAATACTAATTTATAATATAGGTAATAAGACTATTAAAATTAATAAATATACCTCTATTAAAATATATATATAAGGCGAGGTTAAAGACTCTTTAAGGTAAGCTTTAATAATAGTAGAGGTATATATTATAAATAATCTTAGAGCTTATATACTTATTAATTAAAATACCTTAGTTCTTTAAGGTATAATAATTAATTTTAGGAGGAAATTTATTTTTATTAAGTTATATAAAGGCCTAATAGCCTTAATTAAAGTTTATACTTAAGTATCTTTATACTTAAGATATATTATTAAAGTTAAGTTAATTATAATAATTTCTTTATACTTTATAGTATAAGTCCTAGTAGTATATAATAGTATTATATTTAATAATTATAATTATCTATTTAAACTAGATTATATATAAGATCTTAGTCTTAAAGGTAATATTTATATATATATAATAAATTTAAGTATATTATTTATATAAGTTTATAACGCCTTATTAATCCTAGTATATCTATCTTATAAGGCCTAGCTAGGGTCTATTATAAAATATAAGTAAGATAGAGCCTATCTAATTACCTAGGTATATACCCCGCGAGCTATTAGTAATACTTAATTATAAAAGTCTTAGGTTATTAAAGGCTTTATAATTATAGTTATAATACTTACGCCTTATATTATAATTAATATAATTATATTATCTTAAATTAATATTAAGGGCTTTAATCCTTATAGAAGCCTTTTATAAGCGTCTATTAACCTAGCTCTAGAGTATATTATACCTAATAATATAATTATTTATAATATCCTAGATATAATATCTTAGATTATTAAAGTAGTTAATAACTTTCTTAAAATTTAGACTAACTAAGGTACTACTATTATAGTTCCTAGGAATAGATAGATACCTATTACCTTAAAGTCTAATATAGCCCTTCAGCTATTAAGAGTCTACTTAGTAAGTTATAAGGATAAGTAAATTATTAATAAAACCTTTAATAAATTATATTTTTAGGGAAAGATATAATAAATAAATTAGCTTATCTTATTTAATCATCTAGTCTTTATAATCTAGTAAGAAGTTAATAATATAAAGAAAGGCTATATAATTATTACTATATAAGGCCTAAATATAATAACTTAATTAAATAGCTATCTAATTCCTTTATAAAGTAAAATTATATTAATAATTATTAGATTACCTTCTATCTCTATTATAAATAGGATAAGATACTTTTATTAATTTAATCTAATAATTATTTTTTATTATAATTAAGAGTAATATAATATTATATTAATAAGATATAAGAGATTATCCCTATATATATAATAATAAATTAATAAAATACTCTATTATTATAATTACTAATTATAAGAGGTATATAGTAATATAATATTAGTCTTATTCTTAGTAAGACTAATTCTTAAAGAATCTAGGAGGTCTCCTATAAGGGGTCTCTATAAAATCCTAAGTAGAAGACACGTAAGCCCTATACATTATTTCCCTGTATAGCCTTACTATGTAAGTAAGAGGTATGTTAAGAGTATACTATAAGCTAGCCCTAATAATTACCTCCTCTCCTAAGGAGACTTATCCTTAAGCTTCTTAAGGTAAAGTATAATTATAAGATTATAGGAAACCTTTAATTATAGATTTCTAAGATATATATATTATTATTATTAAGGTTATACTTATTATAATAATATTTATATAAATATAATCTTAATACTTAGTATTATAATTATTATAATACTTAAAAATTTCTTTCCTTTTATAATTAATTATATTAACTTTCCTTTAGGTACTTTACGCCCTCTTCTCTTATATATTATAAGTATATATATATATTACTTAAAGTATATTAATTATATAATATAATTCTTTAAAGCTTTTTAATATCTTAGATATTACCTATATTATAAGTTCTTTAATTATTCGCGTAAGTATAGTTAATATATTATAATTAAAGCTTAATTAAAAAGCTTATATTACGCTAGCTCTTATAAGATAAAGCCTAACCTAAATACTTATTTAACAATAGATAATATTAGCTAGCTATCTAGCGCGCCCCCTATAAATCCTATTTATAATAGTAGGATTACTCCTACTTCTTTCTTATCCTTTATTAGTTCTTCTAGTTCTAACCTTCTAATTATACCTAATAATCGGGCTACTCTTATTAAGGTAGGTATTTACTTATTTATATTATATATAATTAATATAAGTCTAGCGCGTTAAGCTTACCCCTTCTTTTATAATTATCTACTCTT
>JAABUL010002893.1_pt1 | contig 27066 bp, 49 predicted proteins | sample 5559151 | NCBI WGS metagenome assembly JAABUL01 (sample SAMN10711876, study PRJNA513368) | rock metagenome | isolation source: Antarctica rocks | place: Antarctica: Victoria Land, Pudding Butte sud | reverse complement strand
CAGGGCGTGATCGCCACTTCCTTACCAGCGCAGTCGTCGACGTGGCACGCTGAGCGGGCCGGATTTGCCGACGGACGGGTTTAAGCGGAAACGAACGATCAACCACGGGGGCCCCGCCTCGGGGCAACAACCCCTTGTGCAGCTGGCGAACGAGAGCTGATGTTCTGCTACTTTGCCTCAATTGAACGGAACAAATATACACAGATTTTCCAGCAAGTGGGTGTGCGAGCCGCCAGCAGGCCGGTGCCATGGACACCAGGGCATGTCGGCGCGATGATTGGCTTCCGCTGACGGGCGGCGGGCAGCGCCTACGACCCGCTGCCATCGCCTGTCGTCGCCCGCCGTCGCCCGCAAGCTTCATGGGAGGCGCGCTGCCGTCAGGGCCCCCTTGGCTTGCATTCTCGGCCGCCAGGCCGGGCAGAACGTCGAGCTGGCTGCTTGGCCGCTTAGGTGCCGAGTGTTACTGGTCGCTCATCTGGCAGCCGTGCTCAGCTGGCGGCTGCGAGGCTGCCGGCTGTCGCTCAGGCCGCCAGCCGCCGGGCGCCGCCGAGAGGGCCTGCCGAGCAGCTGCGGAAACGGCCGCCGTCGCTGCTCGAGCTGCATGCGGTCGAACCGCTGCGGCTGCGTTCCAAACGCTCGGTCTTGCTTTTAGCGTCGTCGGCAATGCCCCGAACGGCGCCGCCGCCCCGAGCGGCACCCTCACGAGTGCTGCCGGCCGTGCTGACGGCTTGGGCGCTGCCAGCTTGGGATCTGCCGGCGGCGCTGCCGGCGCGGCCGCTGCCGTGCGCGCTGCCGGACTGGACGCTGCCGGCGCGGCTGCTGGCGGTGGGGGTGCTCGTCGGAGACGGCGCAGCGGTGCGGCCGCCGCTGCTGTGGGGCGGGGTGCGCGGCGCCCTCCCTTTTGGTGCCCTTTTCACGTCACTCGACTGCAGCATGCTGGACAGCGTGCTGCCGACCTTGGCCCTGCGGGACATTGGGCACGAGCACGGTCGGCAGGATGGGGGAGTTGGCCGACAGCCGGCAGCAACGGCTCACACACTGCCATCGGGCTCGGGGCCCTGGGAGGCTTGGAAGCACTGACAGTGTGGAGCCTGGAGCGGGTTGTGCAAGCGAAGGGGAAGGTGTGTGTGAAATTTCAACGTGGAAGTGTGCGCCCAAAGGATGACGCACTGGTAGAGGGCCATGTCGACGCGCTCCAGGGAGGCGCCGCCGACGAGCGAGACGGCATGCAGGAAGTAGCGGTGCCGCTCGCTGCCCATGTCCCGCAACGTCCCCAGAAACCTGTGGCAAGCCAGCGAGAGAACCAAAGGCTCGGTGGAAAAGGGTGGACAGCCACGAGCCAGGGGAACCTGTTTCTACGCGGCATCTTGCGATTGGAACCTTGCAGTGTCAGATGCGCTGGCGAGCTGCCACAAAACCCTGCGCCCTGCGTGGCCCCACGCACAGAAACCGCAGAACCCACTGATGTGCAGTCGACAGCACCCTTTCATTGCGTGAGCAATACTTCAGCACGCGGTTTGAGTGTCAGCAGCGTACCTGGAGGCGAACCAGGAAGACGCGTCTGCCAGGCGGCAGGCCTCCCCGCATAGGAGCACCACCGGCGGTGCGCCTCGCAGCCGGTCCTGCGCCATTGCCAGGTTTGTTGGAGTTTCATCCAGAAGGCAGGCTGCACGCACGGAGTGAGGGTAAGCAGCCCTCTAGCAGCTGATGGCGACGCCCCGCCTCCCAGCCGCAGCCTCTGAGCCTCAGCACCTACCCGCCCATCGCTGGACTGCTGTGCAGCATAAGCCGCCGTTTTGCGCAGGCCTGGACGTTGTTGGCGACATACACACTGCTGAACCCAGGTCACACGACCTCTGCTGCGTGCCATTCACATGTATACATCTGGAGGTGGAGTGTTCTGATCTAAGGGACCTGCACATTTGGTGTCGCACCTCGGAGAAGGCCTCCTCGAAGCCGCCGGCATCAGCGAGCAGGCTGGTTGCGGGGAAGAGGTCCGGTGCCTGGCCGTGCAGCGATGCCAGCACCCACCGCCAGAAGCAGTCGAGGCCCTGCGTTTCGACTGAGCGTTTCAGGGAAGAGCAACTCAGAGAACCGTCTGCTTGCTGACGAGGGCCGCAGTGACACTGCACTTGCCGGATAGGGGGTGTCAGGATTTGGCACGCCCGCAAACGAGGTTCTGGGACACTGAAAAGCGCGGTGGCAGTGCACCAAATTTCAAGAGCCCACAGGCAGCGGCACAGGGTGAGGCAGCATCAGTGGTGCAGAAGTGATGCGGCCCACCTGGGAGAAGGTGCACTGGTCGAAAGACAGGTGCACGACGCGAAAGGCCTGCATTCGGCCAGTGGCCTTCACAGAGTGGCGCGGCAGCCGGCGCGCCAGCGCCGCCACGATCGCGTCGCGCATCGCCCGCCGCCCGTCCACCACCTGGGCAGAGCCATGTGCGAAACCTTCAGCTGGCTGCTCCGTTAGCCACTCTAGTCCCCTGGACGGCAGCTGTACGTTTTCCAAAACCGTTGGGTTGGCCTCGCCAGAGGGTCTGGGGACGGTTTCACTGCCTGACGCTTGGCAGACAGACCCAGGAAACCACCACAGTCCCTGCGTTCACAATCAAGTGTCAGGGCTGTGGCGGAGATGTGGCATACAGATGGTGCTGCTGCGGCACATGGTTGAACAGTGTGCGCACCGCGATGTGGGAGCCCGCTACGAGTAGCTCCAGCTCCTTCCTCAGCTTCCCGGCTTCCACCTTGAGGTCTATGGGGTCAGGCTGTGCGGCGGCAGCGGGTGCGGCGGCGACGTCAGGCGCGGCGGCGGCAGGCGCGGCCGCCCCTTGCAACTCCGTCGCGCCCAACTTTGCCTGCGTGGCGGGACGTGGGAGCATGAGCGCATTGACACTCTGCCGAGGATTTCAGGGCCGTTGGCGAGCCTTGAGGACTTGACGCGAAAGCTGCTTAAATTCCCCAGGCAGGCAGGTGTGCAGGTTTGATGCGAGCTTTATGCAGCCTTGAGGGAGTTAATGGTGCAGCTGACTTCATTGGTGGAGCTGACTTCACTGGGATCTCTAGGCAGCATGTTGGAGATGGCTCAGCCGGCGCAGCTGCCGAAGGCGCCGAGGGTCCGACGCTTTCAACATCCTTGGTCACGTGTGAAGGCTGCTCACCTGGGCGTTGCCAACGGCGTACTCGTCACTGAGCGATGTGAAGGAGTCATGCCGCCCAGACCGCGCGGCAGACGGCGAGTCACTCCTGCAGGCACGCCACGCGTTGGTTTCAGGTCGCAAAAGGCCAGACGAGCCTCAAGGGAAATCGTGTTGCCCGATCTGTTGTAGCATGCTGCCGGCAAGGCAGCGCCGGCAGAGCGCTCACAGCATAGCCCTGCAGGATCATCCAACACTGGATCGGACAAAGTGAACATGACAGTAACTGAAGTCATAGAGCACCAAGCGCAGCAGAGCGTCGGGCGCACCCTGTGGCAGATTGGCAGGATGCCTTGCGGTCCCTGGCAGCGGGCGCAGCGTTCGGCTCGCCGGGAGCCGCCGCCGGCGCCTTGCTACAGGCTGCTGGGGACCCCGTGCTGCTGCCAGATGTCGACTGCGCGAGCTCCTTGGCTGAGCCAGCCTGGCAGCCGGTACATGATGACTAATCAGCTGGACCGGACTAGGACTACCGGACTGGGTGACAATACCGGCAGGCAGGGCAGCTGCAGCAAGGGTAGTGCAAAGGGGCAGCGTGGTCTTTTCGGCATGGGCGGCATGCAATCTCAGCTGTGCTCTGCCATGTCGCGCTGATAGCGTCGAGGGTGACCCCAGCTGCAACAACAAGTCGGGGCCGGACAAGCCGAGGCCTCGCTGCCTTGCAGGCGGCAGAGTACAAATGTGCGTGTGCAAACGTAGCGCCACAATCCGGCCTACCTGCGGAAGCCTTCTCGCCCTTGATGGCGGCGCCTGCACCTCGTGGATGACATCGAGCTTGCGCTGCAGTTTCGGGCTGCCGCCGCTGAGTGGCCCGCTGCCGCAGGGGCCCGGCGCCGCCACGACATGCACACTGCCGCCAAAAGTGGCCACCTGCTCCGCTATGCGCTGAGACACGGTGCCTGCACAATGACAATACCTCTGTTGAACGAGTGCACAACGGAGGCGGTTGTAGACATGCTTTTAGAAACACGAGCTGTCTGACAGGTATGCAATACTGTGCAAGGCTGGCCCTGGTGACAGCGAGGCCTTCGCCAGCCCCAGCTTCGCCTCCATGTCTCGTCGTGATCAACGCGTTCGGGTTTCGTCGAACAGCGAGATGAAACCGACGTGCATTCCGAAGGACAGGTCGGTACAGCGCAAAGCCGTCGAGGGGTTCGCCAAGCCAGATAGGCACCTTGTTGTCTAGTGGGTCGCAGCCGGAGAGAGCAGTCGAATCTCCAGCCCGCCGTGTCCACCAGACCGAGGTCAGCAGCGACGTCGGAGAGCTTGGCTGCAGGGTCGGCGGGTGTAAAGCTGCCAAGCGTTGGCGTGTTCCACTCGCAGGGTCCACTCAAACCAGCGAGGCACGCAACGGCGCCCAGAGTCGAGCTCGGAGACACCAGGATCTTGATCGCCGGTGGCTTCCCCTCGATTTCGACGAAGAGCAGCATCGTAGCGGCAGCGTCGTTGCTGCCAGGCGCCGGATAGTGCCTACATGCACACGCGAGGAAATCATCGAGCTCTGACATTCACCGACGCACGCGCCCGGCCGGCATGGTGCAATGCGCTTCCGAGATGATCAGGAAAGCCTGCAAACATGCTGCAAGCAAGGCACAGAGTGCGCGGCGACATTGCTCACAGTGACCGCGTAACAAGTTTCAATCCTGCGACGGAACTGGCCGGCAAGATTGAACTGTACGGCCCAGCAGCGCAGCTTGCTGCTCACCGCGAAACACCCCTGACTACCAGCTGAATCCAGCTGGACGGCGGGTGTGCTCGCGCTGTAGCGTCAGCCGAGAGGTGGCATGACAGCAGCGACCGGGTACCCGATGCGTCCTTAGGGCATGCAGCCGTCAAGCAAACGCCCCGCCGCGGATCCGATGCGCTAGATAGCAGATAGAAGAGATTCTCCAAGTATCTTTACGTGCTATAGCTGACGCCAGATTGCGGCGTCGACGCACAGTGGTGGTTGATTCTGCCGCTTTTGCACAAGCATGACAAATCCAGAGTACCACCAGAGGAGATCCTAGTTGAAGCCTAATATAGAGGCAAGACCAAAGCGACTCACCAGTGAGCGACGGCGACAGTGGACACACGCAGTGCCGCCTAGGCTAGCTGCTGGGGACTGGTATTGGTGGCGGCGGCGGCGGGCCGGAGCTTCCCCTCTCTGGCTGCCCACTGGATATCGCTCGCACCCGCAAACACCCGCCGCCGCCCAGCCGCCCCACCCAAGACAGGCCGCTCAGAGGTCGTGCCGGCACCGACAAGGGCCCTCAGCCGGCACATCCGGTGGCACATCCCTGAGAAACAAGTTGCCAGCATCCGAGTCAGGATGTACTCCCCCAGCTTGCACGTTTGGCATGCCGATGTCTGAGAGCTCCGGCACCGATGCACAATGCATGTGCTATGTCCTGCACGATAGTAATGGCAGCAGTGCCCCTCAGCACAAGCACCTCAAAGTCAGTTAAAGCACAGACTAAAGGAACGGTGGGGCATCAGAATGATACGTGGAAGGGTGATGCATTAAAAGCGCACCCCTCGCCGGTCTGCAGGATGAAGCTGCGGGTGAGCATGCGGTCCACGTACAGGATGCCCTGCAGCAAGCGCACCGGCGTGGAGTCACTCAGGGGAACGGAACCACTCTGACACTTCCATGCATGCTTTCATCCATCAAAGACCACAGCTGCCCATCATCAACCATCAAGCCTGGCTCTTGCATCTCCCAAAGGCCAGCTAGCATCCTCAACTGAGCATTTCTGCTGACGCTGGAGACCGCATATCACAGGTCCTGTTCCTGATCCCTTCCTGGCCCCTCTTGGGTGGCGAACACGGTTTACCTTCAGATGGTCCACCTCATGCTGCAGGATACGCGCCTGCCAGCCGTGCGCGCGGAAGCGCACCGGGTCGCCCATCGGCGTCACCGCCTCCACATCCACCTCCAGGTACCGCTCCACCATCGCCTGCGTCGATGAGGAACTGATATGTTCAATCGGGGGAAAACACTGGCTTTGTCAGGGCGTTCAAGGTCGACCCCTTGACGTTACCGCCTCACTGGCCCCACGGGACCTCCAAGTGCCGCTCCACCATTGCTGGATTCATAAAAGCTGCATCGAACACGGACGGGTGGTTACGACTTTACCCCTGTTGAGGGTGTGTGAGCCGTACGCTGGCGGGAGCATCCGCAGGCATACTAAAGGAGGCCAATCACCGCCTTGTCGCAATTCTCTGACGGCCCCAGTCCTCCTATGTCCCACAACCTGGCGCAGCATGCACGGCACGGTTCACAGAAAGAACTCTGAGAAGGCCCTCACCGCGTAGCCGGGCACGGAGAGGCAGCCCTCCATGAAGCGCGCGCCGGCGCGGCCGACGGGGCGCAGCATCGGGTTGACCAGCGCCAGCGGCCGGAAGGGCCGCCGCTGCCGCGCCTCCAGCCACTCCGGCTCCTGCCCCGCCAGGTACTCCTCCTGGTCCTCCAGCACGATCACCTGCCAATGCATGGAAGACAGCATGTGGTTTAAAGTGACAGCAAGCTTGTTTTGGCAAATTTGTAGCTGGTCACTCCGGGTCCTGCTCCGCCAGGTACTCTTTCCGATCTTCCTGCACGACTAAACTAGAATTAACAATCAATATTAGCATGATGCACGATGCATGCAGGATGTCCTAGCACATGCCACACAGCTATTTCTGCAGTGCCCGAGTTGGAATCATGCTGGGTTGCCGCTGCAAGATCCGTGTGCCAGGTGCCGGTTTGGCGTTTGCAAACCTCACGCAGGACGGCCAGCTGCGAACCTGCAGGTTGATGCCGATCTGGGGCGCCGCGAGGCCGACGCCCGGCGCCGCACGCATCTCGGCGTACATGTCCGCCACGATCTCGATGAGCTCGCCCGCCCCCAGCATGTCCTCCGGCACCGGCTGCGCCGGCTGCGCATGCACACACACATTTGATGCTCGCGAAAAGAATGCTCGGAGGCATGGCGGCAGCGGCGCGTGCATCGTCAAGCAACTGAATGCCAGCAGCCGAAATTTTGTGCAAATCATCATGTCTGTCGCTGTACGAGTTTGCTCGTGAAAGTGACTGCAATGCAGGTCATAAAGCAGCCACATGCGCAAGTTTCGCGGCGCCGCTGCGTTGTCGGTTTGTGCGTTTTGATGCGTCAGACCAAGCAGATCAGACAGGTCGGCAAAACCCGATGCGTGTGCCAAAGGTGGCAATGGAACGCATATCAAGCACCTGTCTGAGGATCCTATCGCCCGCGAAGACGATGGCGGAGTCCTCCTCCGCTGGCATAGCAGCCCTGGCGCGGCCGGCCCGACGTTTGGCGGTCGTTCGCCCTCCTCCCGCCGCAGCAGCCAGCGCTCTATGCAGGTGAAGCTGCGGAGCTGCAGACCTGCCCGTGCATACGCTGCTGGACATGGTCAGACTCGAGCCCAGCCCACGGGCCAGCATCGCTCTTGAGGCAGCCATCATGCTGGTGGCAATCAGGTCAGACGTCGCAAGACCTGCGGACTGATCCCACGGGGTTTGCTCGCGCTTCAGGTGCTGCTTTGTGTTGCTGCTCGACTGCACTTTTAACTTGCCGATTCGAGGGGAAGGAGTTTATGCAGCTTTGACAGGCGGAGCTCCCAAACTGAGAAACCGGCTTTCTCACTGAATACGATTTGCTGCGTGCGCAATCTGTGCGAATGAGCGTTTGTGAGGATCTTAGGCCGACCTCCGTTTCCACCGAGAATAAGAGCAAGATCGAGCCGCCGATCCCCGCCAATGCTACAGCTGGATTTTCCTCGACCCAACACCCATTTGCCACGCTGTGGAGACCTGCAGACGCCAATGTGGCGACCTGTGCAGATGTGACCCTCTAGGATATCGCTGCAACAGCCAGCGCCGTGTCGCCACTCACTCGTCCGGCCGCCGGACCATCATGAAGGTCAGGAAATGGCGCCCGGCATCTTTGCCGGGCCGAGCGGCCTTCCACCCGCTGCCCACGTATATGCCGGGCCCCACCGCCTGCACGGATGGTGGTGAACAATTAGAACCGGCATTCACCGTCGGCTGTCAGCATGTTACGCGCCGCATGTGGCGCCATGCAGGAGGTACGCGCAATCCAAGCCCCTGCCATGGCACACCGCACAAAACTACTGCATGGACGCTGAAGCAGCTGGGAGGCTTGCTTCGTTGCAGCAGAATCAAGACCGGCCGATGTAGCTTGCAGTGGCCTGGGCAGTTCATTTCAGAATTGCGTCCCAGGTTTGCAAGCTGTCGCTATTTGCGACCTGACCCCGGGGATCATCCTGGCAGCCATCGTTTGCATGAATAATTGATTTATAAGATTTTGGCTAGTGGCCGCAGCACCGCCTGCACCTCTGCTGGGCACCTGGTAGCACTCCTCGTTTGCGCCATCATGCGGAATCTTCAGCTTTCCTTGTGAAGCATTACGCTCGGCTGTGGTGCGTTTGTACGTCATTATACATTCTATGGTCAGCGTCTGAAAAAAAACTATCACAGACAATGCAAGCCCTTTCTCACCCGCAGATAGTCGCTGAGTTGGCCGTCGAAAGGCCACCGCGGCTGCCGCGGCCGCGGCCAGGCGGCGTCTGGCAGGTCGCCCTTGGACAGCTCCAGCTGCGCCGGCCCCGCATACTCCAGCTGCATGTCCGCCACCTCCCGCGTGGCTGCAGTGGTTGCACTTCAAGGGCTTTGAGAGGGTCTGCAAGTTTGCGCCGGTCCTGCATACTCCTCCAGGTGCATGTCCTCCACCTCCCGCATGGCTGCAGGCCGGCAGGGAGTGCAATTTGAGCGTTCAAGGTGACATAGGTTGTGCCATCCTCATTTGCAAGGTTGCACGCCCTGAATGATCACTGCAGCACAACATAGGGAGCGTTTACCCGCTGCCACCAGTCACTCAGACATGCCGCACATGTCGACGTGTCTGCCGCCACTGCACCCGGCGCGATGCTGGTGCCGATGGTGACGCGGAAGTACAGCGGGCACAGCGCGTTGCCTGCAAGCCTGTGGCCCGATGTGATCCACATGGAAACAAAGTAACATACCTGGCACGATGCTGCTGCCGATAGTGGCGCGGAAGTACAGCGGGTACAGCGTATCTCCCAGGCCCCCCTGGCACACGTCCACGCGCCCCAGCAACTCCTCGGAGTCGGGGTGCAGGAAGAAGGACTTGGTGAAGCGGTCCAGCCGCAGCGCGCCCACCAGCCGTGCCGCCGCCGGCGACGCCGCACGGCCCTCAAACACCGCCACCTGTGATCGATGAGAAATATGAGAAATAGGTCTTTCGCAAAACTGCTATGTGCAAACTGTACATGAAGAAGGCCTTGGCGAAGCGGTCCCGCCGCAGCGCGCCTGCCAGAGGCGCCGCCGCCGGCGACGCCGCGCGGCCTTCGAACACCGCCACCTGCGGTGATGGAAAAGTGTCATGTGCGCACTGCCATGCGAAAACTGTCGAGAAAGAAGGGCTTGGTGAAACGGTCCTGCTGGAGCGCGCCGGTCAACTGAGCCGCCGCCAGTGACCGGCGTGGCCCTCCCGCCACCTGTGGCTGACGAGAACGCGTCATGTGCAAACTGCAATGTGCAGACTGTCGCGGGACAGGACCTCGTTAAATGGGCTGGCGGCAGCGCGCCCGCCAGCCGCGCCGCCGTCGGCTACGCCACGCGGCCCTCGATAACCGTTACCTGTGGCTGAAGAGAATGCGTCATGTGCAAATCGTCAGGGGAGAAGGCTTTGGTGGACCGGTCCAGCTACCTGGCGACAGTAGCTCTAACGGCCAATGCTTGGACCTTCAGGATGAATGTTGTACTTTGGCTGTACTCACCTCAACAGCAGGAGCAACGCACAGGTTCCAGCAGCGGCCGATTGCGCAGACTACGCGATCTATAATATCTAGCGAACCTGGCCGATCTCGTCCGGGAAATCCTGCCACTGCGAGTAGCTGTTCCCTATGGCCGCCTGCGCTGCGGGGCCGCTCGCGACGTACCGCTCCTCGGACATTCGCCACAGCCGCGTGATGTCGCTGCAGGGAAATTACCAAGACAGAACATTTGTTGCTACAGGATGGCTCCAGACATAGTTAACGATCTGGGCGTGCTGCTGCAGGTGCAATTTCTGACGCATTCAGTGTGTCATCTTGCAGCATGGTGGGGCTGGCCATCATGTGAGCTATCGAGAGACTCACTCTGCTGAGATCATGTCCAGCAGCTCAGGCCGTAGATGCGGCGGCACGTTCCGGATGGCGATCCTGCGCCAAAGGGACAATAAACAGGCATGCTTCACCAGATCGAGCTCCGCACACAAGTGCTATGGCTTCTGGCCTGACAATTGCCCAAAACATGCCCTTGAAAACAAGGCACAGAGCTTGCATAAACGTGCTGAAAATTTACGAGTGGCCCTGCAGTCTTCAGGGCTTCAATCACTGCTCCATCTCGCACCAGATGGTCAGGGCGCGGTTGAAGGTGGCCGGGTCGCTGGGAGCCATGATGTGCACCATGCTCAGCAGGTCGGCCGCCCGCTTCAGGCGCCGCTGCCCCTCTGCAGGACTGACCTCGTCGCTCGCCGCGTCGCTGCCAGCCTGCGCCTGAGGCCACAGGCCATCGGGCTGCGTGTGGGCAGCTGCGGCGCCACCCGGATGGTCTGCGGCGTGCGCTGCAGTGGCCGATCGATGCTCTTTGCCGGCGCTGGCGCCACCGTCAGCGAAGGATTCAGGTGCGTCGCTGTCCGAGCTGTCGCTGGACAGCGTCTGGGCTTCTGGCGCCACCGCATGCAGTCGCTGCACGGAGCTCGCTCGCTTGGCTGCACATGACTGCGCATTCGCTCGCTGGAAGGGTCCATAAGTGGCAGCGGCCGCGCTGCCGTCGCGTGCGGGCAGCCTGTGTGCGGCAATCTGGGTGGCAGCTGATTTGTTGCCTGCATTGCATCTTGTGGCTCGCTTGCTGCTGAATTCGCTGTGCACAGTGTACGCGCCTTCGTGCTGTCCGACAAAGCCCCCTGTGACCCACGCCATTGGCATGCGTGGAATCGCCTATTTTGCAGAAGTATGAGATTTTGGGAATGAAGCAAGCGGTCACCGACACCGACTGTATTCAGGGAGACAATGCCGAGTCATCTGCTGTCCCGACGGGCGAGATGACTAGAAGAGTTTGTGGCCAGGGTGCCGACTTCCGGGTGCCACCTGCTGTATTCGCATGCATTCTCGTTTGCGATCAGGCTTCTGGAGCCACTCGTAAGCACTAAAGCGACCGCCCCCGTTACGCAATCGTTCGCCCCTCGTGCACGTGCCTGACCAAATCCTGATGACGCTTTGGAACAGAAACAAAACTCGACAACTGCGATTGCACAAGTGCTCAACGAATATTTTTGATCAGCACCGACCATGGCAGCCTACGCCAGCTTTGCCTGCCCTGCGACAGCACGGCAGCCGCCGGCGTGTCCCACACATACGCCTTCCTGCAGCTACACGAGCAGCGCGTCAGCCTTCCGACGAGGCGCCACGCCTCTGACGGCAGCAGCAAGCCCGTCAGCACAGCGGTCGTGCGGGCGGCGCAGCCTGGTCGTGCGATCCGACCAGCGCTCCGAATTCGAGCAGAGGATCGAGCGGGAGGATGCTGCGCGGGACGCCGAGGCGCAGCCCAGCATGGAGCAGCAGATTGAGATGCTCAGAGCGCAGGGTCCTCCGGCGGGCATGAGCCCGGAGGACTTTGAGAAGCAGATTGAAGCTTACCAGCAGGCCATGAGCGACCCAGAAGTGCGCATCATCAGCAATGCTTCGCAGTGACTTGCTTCGCAGTGACTCGCTCTCACGGCAGCTTTCGCAGAAGGCCCTGCAGCCAAGGTGGATGGAGGCCACCTGCATGCAACGCAGTTGCAAGCTTGATGTTGCAAAGGCCCAAGCCAAATCACCGCCGCGCAGTACTCACCTTGCTCTGACGGCTATGTCTGTGCGTCACAGTCGCGGAAGCAGCTGGAGCAAATGCAGGAAATGGCGCAGCAGCCGGAGATGCAGGAGCAGATGGCGCAGATGGCGTCCGTCATGCAGAACAAGCAGCTCATGGAGCGGATGCAGGAGCTGCGGGTGAGTCGCGGCGCTTGCGGCGCTTGCAATCTGTGTCTTTATCAAACCGATGTCTCACGAATATCTGACAGCAAAGCAGCTGTCTGTCGAGCACCACCTGTTTGATGGCAGACTGGTGCAGTCGAGGGCTCTGTTTACCTGACACACGGCTGTCCTAGACGCCATGAGAGCTGCAGCTCTGGGTCTGAACCAACAAATCAGTGTGTAGGTTGTATGCAAATTACTGCTCCCAAGGGTCCGGGGTCCCACTCACTGTTGCATGCATGATGCATCCTCGCCTCTTCGCGGCGTCCTCACCCCAGCCCCTGTGGTACGCACAGGGATCGGAATTATTGCAACGGATGGAGGAACTCAAGGTGAGCAGCTGTCCTGCTGCGGTGAAGGGGTTGCGTGGGGCTGGCACGGATTAGGAGGTGACCATTGTGCATAGTAGGCAGGAGCTGCTGCCCTTCACATCCCTGCCGCTGCTCCACTTCAAACCCCTGCCCCAAAACCTGTCCTGCCGCGCCGCAGGGCGACCCGGACATTGCGCCATTCTTCCAGGCGGTGCAGTCCGGTGGCATGGCGGCGCTGCAGTCCTACATGGCCAACCCTGAGTTCCTGGCCAAGCTGGGCAACAAACTGGGCGACATCGACATGAGCCTGCCGGGTGAGGGCAAGCCCGCCGGCGGCGCCGCCGCCGCGACGCCGAGTGCGGGCGCGCCGGGAGCACCGCCGCCACCGGAGATCGAGAACCTGCTGCAGGCCGCCAAGTGTGTGCCACATTCCCTGATGTGTTGCGTCCCTGCTGTGGAGACAGGGGTTTCAGCGAGCCCTCGAGTGTATACAATGCAGATGCCATGGTCAGTGCGCTCACTGTTCATTGATGTGCTTGGTTTCCGTGTGCAAAGTCTTTCTTCAGCTGCGAATGTGGTCTTCCAAGGCGCTGCGTGTCCCTTGATGCTGCATGCTGTGAACAACCCCTTGCCGTCCTTCCGGCAACTACGCCGCTGTGCAACTTCTGCAGGCATGGTGACCTGGAGGCGACTGAGGACCTCATTGCGGTGGGGCACGATGTCAACGCCACAGACGCGGAGAAGCGCACGCCGCTGCACTACGCCGTCGCCTACAGGTGCGTGACTTTTTGCTGCCAGGGATGCACATGTCGCGCGGCATCTGGCACAATATGGCGGGGGCAGCTGCGGCGTCTTCGAATATTGTGAAAGCAATTTGGCCAAGCCAAGGTGTTGGAGACACAAAATCAAACATCCAAGACCCAATCGCCTTCCGACTGCAGGCACATGCAAATCGCCGAGGAGTTGCTAAAGGGCGGCGCTGACATCGGCTCGACAGACAGCAAGGGCAACACGCCGCTGCACTACGCCGCCGGATACGGCCGGTGCGAGCCTTGCATGAACTCCACAAAATGTAAGTAAATTTTGGAGCACACTGCCAGCTGCAGCCAGCCATACCGTCCCACGGCCGGCCGGCGAGGCGGCTGCCACCTGGACTGAGCATTTGCCTGGGACGCCAGGTTGAGCATTTGAACCTGCACCTTGCACATTGAGTTGATAGTGACGGTGCTGTCAGGATCTGTGCACCGAGCCACCGAGAGACCAGTCGCAAGGAACCGTCCACGATTACGGCGCCGCACCACCTGAATTCTGCAGGTTGCACCCCCCTGACTCGTGAGTAATATCTTGCAGCGGTGAGTTCGTGGCGCGGCTGATTGAGGCTGGTGCCAATGGTAAGGCGAAGAACGACAGCGACCACACCCCCTTCGAGATCGTCAGGTGCCGCTCCTTTGCCGCTGCCGCACTGCTGCCCCGGCCCTAAGCCCTGCCTGCCATGCAGCTCGGATGGCTGTACCCACCAAAACTATATGTCCCCATCATCTTCGTGCACTCCCCCGCCCTCCGGCACCAGAACAGTGCTGAATCCACGGCTTCTATCTTCTTCAGTGTTCCTCATCGTTGACGTACCTTTATTTCTTCTGGCCGCAGCATGGAGCAGCGCAACCCGTTGAACCAGGAGGCGGAGACCTTTGAGCAGCTGAAGGCGGCCGCTGGCATGTGACTCTAAGGGCTTGGGATTGGGTTGGGCCGGCTGGGATTGAATGCTGGTCATACAATCTTGGACCACACGGATGTTGTGTCGAAGCGTGAAGAAATTGGCAACAGCTGTGGGGCGTTGCCAAGCATCCAATTCTGGGCTGCGGCGCTGCACCGAGCCTCTCTGGCTTCCGCCGACATGGTGGCCTGTCTCGCTGCTGCTCGCAGCCGTGCCTGCCGACGGACACCTCGTCCAAGATGTATGCAAGCATGCTAGGCAGGGAACCTTGTTGCGATTATTATACAGGCTGCGGTTTCGCGGGAACGCCACGATGCAGATGAAGTTGCCTCTCGCTGGCACCTCTACTTTGATCAGTCGCATTTTGGACGCGCGTCTTGTACTCACCCACCGTATCGGACGAGCACTTTTCCGCACTCACAACTGTCCCACAGAGCTGCCTGCCACGCATTGTGCCCATCTGGGAGTCGTCCTTCATCTCTACGCACAGCCCCGGCACTGGTCGTGCACAGATGTTTGAGTGACGCGAAAAGGGCCCTCAAGGACGACGACGCGGCTCGTAGCTCGACTAGCGATGAAGGCGGCGATCGCGGGCTGGGTGTTGCTGCTTTGCAGCGCCCACTGCGGCGCCTTCGCGCTGCGTGTTGGGGATGAGGTGAGCTGATGAACAGGCTGCCCGTTCACCCCAATGATCAAACGCGTGGATCGACGTGGTCCGAGCGGGACGGGACAACGGCACACCGCGCGCTTCTGATCTGTTCGCAATATTTGGTTTGTTCTCGAAGCGCTACTGCGCGTCTCCTCCCTTGGCACTGGGTCTTAGTACTGGTGATGCGAATGCACCACTGCCGGCCGGCGAGTGAACAGAAGCTGGGGCCGCGGAAAGCACCACCTGCTTGTGATGGCAGCCGCCTCGACGTGCGCGCTGTTTCAAGTGACACCGCAGCGAGAAGGGGGTCTGCTGCTGTCGAAACCGAGCCGAACGTCCCACAGTTGCGTTTCCGCAGTTGAGCGCGTTTGGACTGCATGATGCGCGGCTGTCTTTTGCAACACATCAACAGCGTAGCGTCTGATACAACATGCCGATGCCACCGCAGGAGCCGCTCAACGGTCAGCAGCCGCAACGCAGCCTGCTGGCCCGCGACGACGTACCTGTGCTATTCACAAACATACAGACGGTGCCTGGAACCAGCTTTAAGAGCAGCAGCGTGTTCATCGCGGGTGTCACCGGCAAGGTGCCAGCGATCACGGTGACGAGGGCCGTTGCCCCCAGGAAGGGCGCTGCGCTCCGCTTCAGCGGCGTGTCGTGGAAGAACCTCGGTGCCGCAGGTGGGGCAGTTGGACCCCTTTCCTAGATGCACACTCACATAACGTTCTCGAAACGTTCCCGTGCTGGTGATGCCTTGTATCGTGCACATTGTCTCCATCTCTAGGGTGACGCATCATGAGTGTCATCACACATGCAGCTCGGAGCAGGCTGCCGGCCGCGGCCAGCGACACGCGCTGACTGCATTGTGCTTCCGTCACGCAGGGGGCTTCGTCGTGGGCAGCCTGCCGGCGCCGCAGGAGCAGAAGCGGATGGAGGTGGCAGTGGCGGCGGGGCCCGGCGGCGGGCCAGGCCATGCGACAGTCGCATCCTTCATCATGTCGGCGACCGACGCCAAGTTCGCCCAGTCCCTGCGGCGGCGGCGGCTGGCGGCGGCGTGCTCCCCGACGTCGCTGTCCCTTCGCCTCGCCTTGACGGCGGAGTACCCCTCCTGCGCCGCCTACCGGGCGGCGGTGAAGGGCGGCTACGGCGCCGCGGCGGCGGCAGCGGCGGACTGTGACGTGGCCGCCGACGGCAGCGTTCGCATCTCAGTTGGCCGCGTGGTGATCAAGAAGCTGAGCTACGCGGATGAGATCACTGTGGTGAAGCTGACGGCGCCGCGGGGGCAGAGCTTTAACCGGGTGCTGGTCAAGCTGGCGGACTACAAGTGCGGCAGCGCATATTTTGTGAAGAGCACCCTCACCCTTGGCGCCGGGCGGCCTGTGCCGCCAAAGCCCTGATGGGATGGGACGGAAGGGCTTCTGAGCCTAGTGAGCGAAAGCTGAACCAGGGTGATGGCGAATTAAGACCGTGACAGGAGGTGTGTCAGCGGGCGGGTATATAGGTATGCGGCAGCCGGAGAAGGTCAGAAGGTCAGCAAGCGAAGCGGTTGGTAGGTAGGTAGGTATGCTGGACTTGATTGGTTACAAAACTACCTAGAGAGTGGTCTTCGTGTTTTGGGCTGCTGATCACTGTACACGACCGTTGGTTCAATGCGCCTCAACAGCGCCATTTCTAGCCAGGTGGATTGCAGCACGACGACGTTATGGCGCCCGTCCATCACCTGAAACTCCAATTGTAGAGTTATTATCAGGCACAGTGCGTGCCAGAGATGCTGTAAGCAGAATTGGATTCCATGGGCAGCAGCAACATTACGGAGTATTCACGGGCCACAACCTGGAACGTGCCGCAAAGTGCCACCGCTCAAATAGACAAACCCTGCGCATTGTAAAGGGCAAGCTGGCGCACCGTCTGACACACGACCTAGCACGATCAAATCACACACGTCCTCCACATATCAGGCACCTACTGCCGATATCCGAATCCCAGCAGGTGAGTTGTGAAAGCAAACGGACGGGAGTGCCCTTCCAAGTGCATGAGCAAGCTTCGCCCAATACGCGCTGCCCGTGTCCGAGGCTTGAAAAGCCCGCAGGACGCTACGTTCCAACAAAGGACACTACATTCGAAGGGAGCGGCCACGATAGCAGGCGCCCATTGGGCCTGCGAGGGCGGCCTGACAAGATGCCCCTGTGAAGGCCGCCCTCGCCTGGCGGCACCCAGCGCATGCTCTGTGCGCCACTGTCTTTCCCCGCCCCGCCGTGATCCCCCGCCCCCTGTGATCCGGCTCACATGCTGCGGCGCAGCGCCGCCAGGGCGTCCGCCTGCGTTGCGAGGCCTTCAGGGTTCACGAACCCAAGTCTTGCAAAGAAGGCGAACATTGCTTACGTGGTTCACATCTGGCATCAGAGTGCTGGTGCATCCTCTGCTTCCCAGAACAGCCACTGGCATCGTGAGGGGCAGCATTGAGCAAAGCAATCGCATCGGCTCAGCACATCAGTTGCGGCTTCAATTGAAATATGATGCAACAAAAGAAATGCCAGGGCTTCTGCACCTGCTGGCCGAGCAGCACGGCGAGGCGGCCCACCGTCTCCAAATCGGAGCCCAGCGTCGTCGCCAGCTGCTGCTGCGCCTGCGGGAGCGGGTTGGGAACCGTGTCGCGAAACGATGCCTCATTACTGTGGCAGGAGACCATGCGTGCAGCTAGCCTGAGGTGCCGCCTGGCAGCCAGAGCTGGCGAAGCACCACCACACGCAGCGCAGGCGTCCATTGCGTCTGCAGCAGCAGGCACATACCGACGGCGATGCAACTGCTTGTGCTGCTGTAGGGACCGCTGCTGCTGTCGCAAATCCTCTCACCAAAGTATCTTACGAGGAGCCTACCTCGTGCATCTTGGCCAGCAGCGTGCTGCGGGCGGCGCCGATGATTGCGGCCGCGTCAGCGCCGCCCAGAACGATGCCACCGCCGCCGCCGCAGCCGTAGGACATGGTCGAAGGCGCAGGGCTGGCGGCCGCGGGCACGAGTGCCGGGTGCGGGCACCCCATGACACCTGCCTGCGGCTGCCTGCGGGTTGAAAGGGAACCTGCCTCAGGAGAAGTGACAGCTGGACGACCTGCAGGAGGGTACTCAGCAGGGTCGACAGAGAACCTGCCTCAGGAAAAGTGCCAGCTGGCACGACCCGCAAGAGGGCATTCAGCAGGGTTGATCAAGCTAAAAAACCTGAACCTAAAGCCTCACCCGGATGCGTCTTGGATCGGGAAACCGTGGGTCATCGCTGCCGGCACCCCGATGCTGTGGCACGGCGCGGCGGTCGCAGCGGCTGCGAGCGATGCCGGCCCACGAGCCTCCGCTGCCGGCCCTGCCGCTGCAATGACATTCAATGCGGCAATCGCGCAAACAATCAGCGGCAATACGGGCAGTAGGCACGAGCAACAGCGCCAGCATAGCAGGCTGAGAGGGGTCTGGCACTGGGCCACCACTCACCAGTCAGTGTGCTGCAGGGGGGTGAGCTGGTGGCTGGCACCCCACATGCCGCTTCTTTGAAATATATGTCACCATGGAAGCCAACATTGCGCCTGCAACTTTGGAGAGGCTAGAATTTCGATTCTGGGGAGTTTGCAAGACCCTGACCTGGCGCCGCACCGGTGCGCTCCCGCTTGTGACGATTGCCCAGCGAGTCGTCGGCAGGCGGCGACCGCGAGCCGCTGCCGCGCTTGGGGCTGCCTTCCCGCTGGCTGCGCTGCTGCTGGTTGTCGAACTGCTGTCCGCCGGGCTGCGAGGCCCCCGTCGCATACGGCAGCGAGGCGTGGTACTGCGGCAGAGCGGCCGGCGCGACCTCGGCTTCGTGCCCCGCGGCGGCGTCATACACCTGCATGCGCGCCGCCGCGTGCAGCTCGTCGACGGCGCGGCTGAGCGTGTCGTCGCCGGCGTTGCTGGCGGCGGCGGCAGTGTCGCGGGCGTTGGCAGCGCTGGCGCGGGCGGCGGCGGCGGCGGCCGCGTCAGGGGCAACCGCACCCGCGCCAGAGGCCACGCCGGATGCCGGAGCGGGCGCTGGCTCGCCGTCGCTGCGGACGTAAAGGTCGCAACCAACGCAGAAACGGCGGCCGTCCCGCGACCGCATCAGCGGCGTGGTGCACCTGAGGTCGTGACAGGGCGGCCTTTGACTGAAGCCCTTGAACAACTGGCTGCTCTATGCGGAGGTGCTGCACAACGGCTGAAAGCCGCGGTCAGCTTGCATGTTGTTCAGCAACAGCAGCATCTGTCTACAGCGAGATGGAAGGCTCCTGTCCGGCAACCAGCCGGAGCAGGCGCAGCAATTCGCACATGTGCCACTTTCAGAGAAATCTTGAGCATGCACTGGAAAATAGATGGGCCACTCACACGGGGCAGTAGGAGTCCAGCATGGCCCAGCCCTGCAGCAGCTTCTGCCCCAGCGCCGCGCTGACGCGGTCGCCCTCAGCCCTGCTCTCCGCCGCGGCGCGCGCCGCCTCGGGATCTCGGCCGCCGCCATTCCGGGCGTCGCCCTCCGCAGCGGCCAGGCTGTGGAGGTGCAGCCTCCCCATGTCCTCGTCGTCCTCGGAGTCGTGCAGGTGCTCGGCGCGGGCGAGACCATTTGCCGACGGCGTCCAGGACGGCAGCACTTGGCCGCCGCCGCCGCTCGCACCCGCCTGCAGGCTGAGCCCGGCGGCGGGCGGCGGCGAGTCGAGCGCCGGCCGCATGCCCTGGCGGGAAGGCGGCACTGAGGGAGGGCTGCTGCCGCCGCCGCCAAGGCTGGACGTACCGCCGCCGCCGGATGCAGAGCCTGGGGCGCGGCCGCTGCTCATGGGTGCCGGCGCCGGGGTGCGGCGCGCAAAGGGACCCCTGCGGCAAGTGAGTTGCAGGTTCGAACTCCAGCATGAGCCCCTTTTGTGAAGCGCAAGGTAGTGAGGGTCCAAGTGACGTGGCCAGCAAGGCGTTAAAATTGCACACGGAAGCTGTCGCGCGGCTGCGGTGCAACAGCGAGGTGAAGGTGCGCACAGGCGCGCGTCCGTCGTCGGGTCATCCGCCTCATCCATGGCCTCGGAGTCACTGCCGTCTTCGCCGCCGCCGTCAGCTGACATGGCGGCCGCGTCTGCGCCTACGCTGATGCCGCCGCCGCCGCCGCCACTGCTGTGGGGCGAAGGCAGCCGCTGCCCGTTCAGGAAGCTGGCCTCGCAGTTCACACAGTATTTCTCGGGTGCCGGCACCTTGCGCAGCAGCGGCACGCTGCAGGCGGGGCAGCTGTCCGACAGCAGCGTCCAGCCCTGCATGCATGAAGCTTGTGCATAATTTGCGAATCGAGTTGGCGGTGCAGGACAGGGAACCTGCGTCGCTCGGCAGTGCCGCAAGCGAGTTTTTGAGTCCAACTTGCTGCGCGCTACGAAGGGGGAGACTGCACCTGCAGCAGATGGTCGGAAATTCTGTTCACGCTGTCCAAACGTACAGCCCTGCGGTTGGGGCTATCTTCCATGCTGCTGCACCTGCCGTCTGGGGGCAATGGCTGGTTTCAACAGTGCAGCCGTTCTAGCGGCGCAACGCCTGGAGAATTGTGCTGCAGCGAGCTGACACGCTAGTCAAGAGGCGCGGCCAAATCTTTATCCTGCAAACAGCGAACTGCAGCTGCACTTGTGTGCACCGGAAGCCGGATCACCGAAACGACGTTCACGGCTCGGAAATCCTTGGCGTCGCGGTCGGTCCTGGTAAAACGCATTCACAACTCACCTGCCGGTTCTCAGAGCTCACAGTTTGTTAACAAGGCGGACTGCCGTCAGTCCCGTCAGCACTGGTCAAGCAGAGTCGGGATTGGAGCACCGTCCATCAATGACCGCAGTGTCGATCAACGTCGATGATCGCGTCATCCTGATCAGCACGCTTGTAGCAGTCTCAGGTTACCTACTGCTGCAGTGGCACAAGACCCTGTTCGAGCGGCGGCAGACCGAGGACGCAGCGGCGGCGGCAGATACGCAGGATAGCCGGCATGACGACCCCACAAACACAGAGGCAGCCTGGGCGTCCCGACTCCTGGAATTGCACTTTACCAGAAGCTTGCACGATGACCCCTTCGAGAGCGTTCAGCTGGTGCAGGTGTGCTGCCCTCGATCGGCCTTGCGCATAGTAGCGCGGAGCCGCAGCATTGATGCCGGCACCTCACGCATTCTGGCCATCACGCATCTCAGTCCAGAAGCACTGCCTGAACGTGGAGCTTCCCTGTGCGGGTCTCCTTAAGGCAAGCGAGCGTCATCAATAGCACGGGGTCAGCTTGGATCCAGGGAGTTAGCGGAGGTCGATTCTGCTTGTGCTCCCGCGCGGCGGCTCATGGTCAAGCGCCAATGGAAGTGTTCAACAAGCATGCCTTGTCCTACAGGCGATGGCGGACGCAAACGCCGCCTTTGCGCCGGCGCTGGCGCTGATGGCGGAGCGCCACTGCGAGGCGATGACGGATTTCACCGGCGAGGTGACACAACAAAAGCCTCATGGGGCATCTGTGATGACCTCGAATAACCATTGGCGGCAGGTCGAAGCATGTGCGCTGCGCTCACTGCGGTTCAAGCACGTCATGTTTCCTGACGATGCGCTTTCACGACCCTGCCACAGCCTGGCGAGGCGGTGGCTCTCGTCGTGTTTTCCGCGTGTCATCGATTCCAAGATACGAGAAGTTTATATCCGGAAAGGTTGGTGGCAATCCCTGCCGCAGCGTGCCGAGGCGGTGGCGCTGGTGCTGGGCTGCGGCGCCGGCGGCACGGCGGTGGCCCTTGCAGAGGCGTTTCCGCGCGTCCTGGCCATGGACGCATCGCAGCGCTGCATCGATGCCGCCAAGGTGAGTGGCCTGCACATGGTTTGCATGGCACTGGATGTTGCTGGGTGGCATGCGGGTTGCGGATGTTTGCTAGGTGGCGGCACGGAAGCGTTTGGACAGAACACTCCCACGATTGTGTGGCATACAAACTTCGCACACCGCGCCTACTCCCATGCATGCAACACCGGCCTCCCGCCTCTGCTCATTCATTGCGCCACCTGCCGCCACGTGCGCTGCAGGAGCAGGCCTGCACTGCCGCACCGCTGAACTGCTTGATACTTGCCATTGTTCCTTCAGCAACCATTCATTGGTCGGCCTCCAAAGAGCAGGGCTGCCTGTCGCACTGCACCTGACAGCAGAGGGCACGCTATTGTTATTTTCGTGGGGAATTTGCAGCTTCAGGAATCTGGTTTACAATGAAATGGGTGTGCTGGCAGGCGCTGCAGGAGCAGGGCTGCCTGTCGTACCGGGGGCTGACGGCGGAGGGGCCCACTGGCCCGCGGCGCCTGGCGCAGGTCAGCCCCGGCGTCGACACGGCGCGCATCACCTTTATGCGGGTGAGTTCTGTCAGGCTTCAAGGGGTCTGGGACACTGCACAGCGCATCTGCCTACATGGTAGCGCATCAGATGCAGCCTCCATGCCGCCACTGCCTGCAGCACATGCTGCCTGCATGTGCTGTGTATGCGGCAGCATCCGCACCGCCTTCATGTGAGAGCCGTCTTGGCGCCTACAACTTGAGGGGCATAGCACTGCAGCTTTATGCTTTGAAATACTCACATTACAGGCAGACCCGGAGACCTTTGCGGCGGAGATGGACATGGCGTCTGCGGATGCAATCGTGCTACCAGGCCTGCTGACGCGCCTGCCGCGGCCGGCCGCGTTTCTGGACGCCCTGGCGCCGCCGCTGCGGCCGGGCGGCGTCGTGGCGATAGCCACAGACTACGGCTGGGACCCTAGTGTCACCCGACACGCCGAGAGGCTGCTGCCCACCGGTGGCGAGCAGCAGGTGGGCACGCTTCTCGTTATTGCGAGTCGCTTGGGAGTGGGGTTGGCCAATGAGACGGACCAAGGCTGGGTCGCGAGCGCCACCCGCTATGCCGAGTGGCTGCTGCCCACCGGCGGCGACCAGCTGGAGGGGTTTATGGTTTTAACAGGGTTGCTGATTCTTACAGGGTTGTTTCCGGCGCAGCTGGCAGCAACAGGCCATCATGACTGGCAGCTGCACAACAGCGAGCGCACCCGTGGCCGTCTGCTCATGCGCGATCCCAGCAAATCGGAATGCCGGCGGCGGCCGATCAAGAGCCATCCTGGGGCTTTTCTGATGCCTCTGATGCGCGCTCCCACAACAAAGTGCTCGGCAAGCTGCCGCGGATGCCTACTGATCCAACTGAGAATCTGCTGCCGTGCAGAGCGGCGACGGGCGGGAGGCACAGTTGCGAGAACTTGGTACGGTCATGGAGGCCGCCGGTTTCGTGCTGGTGGCCGAGGCGGAGCACCCGACGGCGGCGCGGCGGGACGGCCGACGGTATACCGTCGGCGTGCAGCACTGCACCGTGTGGAAGCAGCGGTGACGCGTGAGTGATGCGCCAGGCGGCGGCACTCCCAGGCGCAGCCCGCAACATATTTATCGGAAGTGAAGAGATGTGGAACATGCTTCAGCTGTATGTTTCAGACAAATAATACAGTCTCTGCGGTGGCGTGGATGCGGAAGAGTGTTTGGCCGGCTCGTGTCTGCCATGCACCCCATTTTCGACCGCGATGCCGCTGATCGCATCGCCAAACCACGAACGATGGCGCGCAGCTGTCTTTGAGCGAACATGCATAAAACCTGCAGAGCAGCGCACGAGTGGAAGACACAATGACTTGCGAATAATTGAAATGCGAGATTGACGTTTGTAGATGCATACCTGGTGAAGATCATCTCGGTCGAGCTGCAGTTTGCAATTGGCAAGTCGCATGGCCGCCAGACGCATCCTGTCCATCCGTCGCATCCCTGCTGACATGCTAGCAGCTGGCCACAGAGCTCCTTGCCCGTTGCAATCAGCCAGCTGCGGTGCCATTCCGAGGTTTACCGGTGGTGCAAGCGCAGCTCACGGAACCGCAGCGTGGTCTGCTGGACGTTGTAGCAGCCGACTACGGCTAGATGGATCCTGTTGCACATCAGCCAGCCCTCTGTTGGCGTCACATCACAATGCGCCTTGGCCTGGCGCCGATGCCTCGAGGACATACAGCGCTTCATGCGCAGCCGCGACACAGGCGAGTCAAACGTGCATGAATTCCCCATGAATTTTCGTCGTTGCCAACCCTATGACCCCAAACTCCATGCCTGCAAACCTGCACATGGTGAAGTCCCCAAGGTAGATGGCACAGGTGGCCAGCGCGGGCAGGCGAGGCGTGGCAGCAGCAGCAGCCACATCACAGGCTCCAGCATCTGCAGACCTGGACATGCGAATAGGGCAGCTCAAGAAAAGGGTGCGCGGCGTTTTCGAGTGCATATTGGCTAACCTGTCGCATGCGCTTTTCTAAAACTGCCACCGCATGCACGATTCTGCTGCAAACTAGTAAGACAAGTGAGGGCTCCAGAAGCCTGAGACAGCTACTTTACAGCTCAAATATTGTGAAGGCCAGATGCACACACCAAATGCATGTCCAATCCGCATGCAGGTCGGCGAGCTCGACGGCGAGGTGGTGCAGGTGCGCGCGGTCGCGGATGTGCCCTCGCTGCGGGCCAGCCTCGCGCAGCTGGAGGCAGAGGCGTCAGCCGGCGACCTGTGGGACGACCCGTCAAAGGCGGCGGCCGTCATGGAGGCGATGGGAAATACGAAGGAGGAGATCGCGGCGGCGGAGGCGCTGGCGGCGCAATTAGAAGATGTGAAGCTGGGTCTGGAGCTCCTAGAAATGGAGGTGACGATTCACTCGACCTCCTCCTCCTCTGTTTTCACCAGGAATTCCACTCAGGAAAGGAACTGGGACTGTGCTATCCGAGAAAAATCGCGGCAGCGGAGGCGCTGGCTGGCCAGAGGTCGTGACACTCGGCTCAAGCTGCTGGAATGGCGGCGAGTGCAAAAATGTTCACATCTGTGATGAGGAGGCAGCTGCGGCAGAGACGCTGGTGGGATAGCTGGAAGGCGTGAAGCTGGGCTCAAGCTGCTGTACCTCAACTGGAATGAAGGCGAGTCCAAATCGAACAAGTGACTGGCAAATCTCAAGATGACAGTTTTCAAGAGGAGACAGTTGCGGCAGAGGCGCTGGCGGGCCAGCGTAGGACGTGGGCCTCGAGCTGCTGGGGATGGATGCACGTGGAAATGGTGGTTGTCCATTCTGGGAATTCGGGACACAATGTACAAAGATCGGCCAGCGTGAGTGCGGCAAGGCGCAGGCGGCAGATGGCGGAGGAAACGGGAACCCGGTTTACAGGGGCTGCGTATGTCCGCGCTGAGGAGGGGATGTTCCTTGCAGGGCTCGGCTTCCGACGAGGCGGCGGGCCTGGTGGCGGAGGCGACGGCGACGCTGGCGAGCCTTGAATCCGCGCTGGCTGCCTGGAAGCTGACGGCACTGCTGGGTGGGCCCTACGATGCCGGCGGCGCGGTGCTCAGCATCCAGGTATATATATCTTTGCATCAATACAACGGCGACGGGATCTCTAAGGTCCAGGTGTAGAAACCTTATCGGAGTAGCCTCGGGACGCTTGTGCTCATATTCTGTGCGCAAAAGATGTTTCAAAGCGTTGTCACGCGCGGAAGGACATCACGGGCAAGCTGTGTTGACGCGCAAAATGTTCACCGCGGCCTGAAGATACTGAAGAGGTCCCCAAGTCTGCAGAAACGTGGTTGTGCAGACACGCGACTGCTTTCTGCGGCCTGCAGTCCGGAGCGGGCGGCGTTGAGGCGATGGACTGGGCCGAGATGCTGGAGCGCATGTACGTGCGCTGGGCGGCTGTGCGGAACTTCAAGGTGCAGACCACCAGCCGCACGCCCGGTGGGTTCCATCTCGTCAATGTCTCTATACCTCAACGTAAATGTGGTAAATACAAAAACACAAGTTTTCTTGGTTTCCATCCTGTCTTCGCGACAGAATGTCAAGCTTTCATGTTAGGGTTGTGAACACGGGAAAGAAAACCTCAGACCACCAGCCGCACCCAGGTGCCTCAAGCCCCTCTTGGCAGAATTGAACCACTCCCGCCTTGAAACGTCACACCGAAGAGTCAACATTCCGTTCCGCCCGGAGCCCGGAGCAGCTCAGTGTGTCTTTCTGTTGCTCCGGGCTGCTTCGTCTTTGGTTCACCAGACATCCGTGCCACCGCAGGCGTCAAGAGCGCTGAGCTGGAAGCGACTGGCCGCTTCGCGTCTGGGCACCTGGCAGGGGAGAAGGGCACCTCTAGTGTGTAAATTTGATTCCCGAAAGCATTTCGACCGCAGGCGAGCAGGCAGGCGTCAAGTTGATTTGGAGGTCACTGGGCGCTACGCGTACGGGCACTTGGCGGTCGAGAGCTTTGGCACATTGCTCACACAGTTGTCAGGTTCTGATTGTGACGACAGCCTCTCCGGTCGCAGGCGAGCAGGCGGGCGTCAAGTCCGTGGAGCTGGAAATCACTGGGCGGTACGCGTACGGGCACCTGGCGGGGGAGAAGGGCACCTGGTGTATGAAAAATTTCCCATCCCGAAAGCATTTCGACCGCAGGCGAGCAGGCAGGCGTAGTTGATTTGGTCAACTTGATTTGGAGGTCACTGGGCGCTACGCGTAAGGGCACTTGGCGGTCGAGAGCACATTGCTTACACAGTTTGAGCACATTGCTTACACAGTTGTCAGGTTCTGATTGCGATGACAGCCTCTCCGGTCGCAGGCGAGCAGGCGGGCGTCAAGTCCGTGGAGCTGGCAATCACTGGGCGGTACGCGTACGGGCACCTGGCGGGGGAGAAGGGCACCCACCGGCTGGTGCGGCAGTCGCCCTTCAACTCAGCCGCCTCGCGGCACACCAGCTTCGCCGCCGTGGAGGTCATGCCAATCCTGGGTGGGCGTCTGAACCCACTTCCAGGGTCTGGATATATCTCTGAGAAAATCCCACTTTCCGGGTCGCTGATGCGGCAGTCGCCCTTCTCGGCCGGCGGCACGCGCCACACCAGCTTCGCCCGCCGTGGGCTTCTTGGCAATTCCCTGGGTGGACTTCATGGCCAAGTTATTTTGCTGCTGCCCATCTTGACAGCACAGCCCCGAGGCCCGAGCCCCGAGCGCCAGAATAGGAGTGAGCGAGTTAGGAGTGCAGCGCGCTTGTGAACCGAGTCAAGTGCTGCAGCTCTGTGTCTGTGCCC
>JAABUL010002892.1_pt1 | contig 27071 bp, 25 predicted proteins | sample 5559151 | NCBI WGS metagenome assembly JAABUL01 (sample SAMN10711876, study PRJNA513368) | rock metagenome | isolation source: Antarctica rocks | place: Antarctica: Victoria Land, Pudding Butte sud | reverse complement strand
TTGGAGAAGCGGCCTTGGTGCCACTGCCGAACTTGAGCTTCAGTTTTGGGGGCGCGGTTGAGGGGCTATCGACGGGTGCTGGAGTGCTGGGTTGGGAGTTTAATTTGAGTTTGAGGGTTGGGCGTTGCGACATTATTGGAACAGAAAGCGGTGAAGGAGGAGAATAGATAGTACCGTAATAGGAAGAGACTGAAAGAATGTACGGACTGTGGAGCGAGGGGATCGAGGATCGAGGTCGCTTGTTCTTTTCGGGTGTTCCTTCCGGGTGGGGGGGGGAATTAGTCAGCCCCCCCCACCAGAATACTATTTAGTTCCGTTGAGTACTCCTGCTGCTACCCACAGAATCTTGGTCTCGTTCAAACTCGGACTACGGAGTAACAACTCTGTATTGAAAGTTCGGCGCTAGTAAATTAGATAGATACACGGAATCCAACATCACATTCAAAAGACTCAACCTTCAATTATTGAATACGATGCTCTATAGTTTCAATCCTACTAGTCCATAGTGGAACCTTCAAAATTTTGATGACGAGGTCAAGCATGCTTTGAATGGCCTGGCATGTCATCCCACGCCCTTTACACGTCACTGCTCCGCCCACCAGTCCTCCACATCCTCCGCGCAGCTGGTTTCCACGCCACCCGCCCAGCGGTTTTGGATACTCTCGTTGATCTTGCAGCTCGATATCTTGCTCTACTGGCAACTACGACAGCTTCACATGCTATGATAAATCACAATGAGCCCACTCCAACAGTCATGGATGTGCGAATGGCCTTACAAGATCTATGCGCGCTAAGGCCACAGATTAGCATCATGGAAGAGCAGTGTAGAGGCGAAGAAGATATGCGGGGTGTTGAAGCATTTGTTATGTGGGTGAAAGGGGAAGGCAACAAAGAGATCCGTAGGATAGCGGGCTTAGCCCGCGAAGCGGGTGAAGTCGTGGATGTTGAAGCTATGGGGGAGAAGGAGGACTTTCTGGCTGGTAATTTCCTGACTAGGGGTCTTAGCATTAGACAGATATCTAATCTATACGATCTGCAGTCTTAAAGAAGAAGCATAGCAAGACAGGTGAAGAGTCAAGATATCAGGGTACGGTGCTCGGCAAGTCTGCCGATCAGAAGCTTGTATGCATCGAGGGTGGGCACGTCGAAAGTATACAGGCATGGGAGGCACGTCTTCGAGAGCGAGGGCAGATCCAGAAGCCCTACCCTGTACAAAGGCTCAGTCTCACTATCGAAAGCGCCGAAAGTAGCCCACTGTCAGAAATCTGAGTCTCCGCGTCCGAGGTTCACAACCGCAATGTCAGAAAATCAGCGTAGACTTAAGGTCGCATCAGCGGTTGTCATATACGAAGTTGAGGATTCGCGCGCGTTCATATCGTCGGAAAGATGGATAAACGAAACATCTACGTTGCAGTCTTGTTCCGTACTGCACTAACGATGAGCCTTTGGCGAAACACTAAGGGTTGGTGCTGCAATTTCTTCCAGACGAGGACCCAGTAATGGTATAGAGTCTATGTCGAGGCTTCCAGATGCTACTTGCTCATAGTATGTCGCAGTAGGATCGTACAGGAATCGTCGAAAAATTCTCGTTAACGTCCCAACACATCCTCCACCAGGGAATGTCGAAAGTTAACAAACAACGAACCCCAGTAACGCACGCTATCCCAGCTGTTAGATTAAGTAACAGTCTGGGGATGAAAAGCGAGAGTGATTAGTTCCAAATGTACCCTACCCAATGCTTCGTATCGCACGAGCTTTGCAAATGGAACCGAGTTAAAGGTTTATACTATGTATTGCAAGAGAATAATGAGTCTAGCTGCCAATTTGCGGTTCGCTAAGCTGAGCGAGTGTTGATGTACTGACTTTAGGTTGGGTTGTGCACCCTCTGATGATCAGTAGGTGCTACGCAACGCAGTTATAATTCCTATCTACCGTTTGCTAGATTTGTGAGGTCGCAATATCCTCACCCTCGAACGTCTAATCGGTTATATGCTAATTAGAAGAAAGAAACTCTTCGTCAAGATACTTCGGCTGTTCCGGTCGTTGGTACTACCTGCTGTCCAAACAACAACACCTTTATTACCTGCTTTGGGCCGACCAGTTGTTTGCCGCCAAGTTTGGGACGCTGCTTGAGACACTCCTTGATAATGTTTAGAGCTACATCTTTGATATTCTGCAGAGATAGCATATCATAGTCATTTTCCTCGAGCGTATCGACATAGATGATGCAGGAATGCCACGTGAAGGCTTCCGGGAGCAAGTAATCGCGATCAGGGTTGACAAGATGACGGCTAAAATTTCTGCTTGTCCGTGGATCCACTCCATCCTTCTGGATTTTCCATGCTGCATTCAGGCAGTCGATGTACATGGGCTTATTGTGCTGAGGCTGTCCGGGTGGTTCCTGAGGAATGCATCCAACATCATAGTCGACTGTACCGCTGGCGAGGGAATCAATGACTCGCGAAGATTTTTTTAGAGGAGCCGACGACCACAGTTCAGCAGACTCGTTGTAAGCTTCTGCTAAGTGCCTGCGGTTGAAGGATGGTAATGATACGGAGGGGCCGGCAGGGACTGACCATGCGAAGAGAAGAGGGAGAAGCAGGCTAGCTAACATAATGCCTTTTCGCCACCAGTCCTTGGCGAATGCAATATCGACGATAGGAGGATATGGTATATTATTGTTATAAGTACACGGAAATTGGACATCGGGGTTCAACTGTCTAATTAAATACTCCATAGTAGCGACGCTATTGAAACCCGCGAAGCGCAAACCTTCCTGCGGATCGAAACCCGTCTTAATGTCTTGAACGATCGGACGGGAATAGCGAAGGGTTGTTATTGGAACGCAGAAAGATGACAGTGGTGCCCTGACTCAATCTATTAGCGCATCTGGCTATAAGAGATGTTTGCATACCTTGTAAAAGGTCGTTCTAAGTCCAACAGCTCTCATATAAGATTGCTGCCTTAAGTATTAGATAATGGGGTATTCACCTTTCACATAAATATCTCACATCAGCGCGATGTGAGATATGAGCTCAATTTACTTAGTATTGCTACTTGTTGAAGTGCGAACGATGTTTGATACGCTTTGTAGACATAAATCGATTTTGCTTCGATTAGATAGGTGTTTCCTGTCGTAGCTGGTGGGCTAGTCCTCCATCTGACATTGTATTCCACTAAAAGAAAACCCAATTATTCAACGACAAGGAAGATAGATGATCGCTAGTCAGAGCTTCTTATGGTAGTCGCCTGAACGATATCTTGGATTCAGCTCACGAATCAGCGAATTGAAGGTTACTCATCAAGGACATCGCTGAGCACTTGCCCTGTTCCGGTAGATTAACACATTATAACATATCTACTAGATCTAATCATGCCTTATGCATTTCGTTTGCCCACTACGTCTACTCTTTCTTTTCCGGCGTTCCTAAGCAGCCCAACTCATCCAAGTTTGCCATTCACTTCCACCACGCACCGTGGCGTACTCCGGAATGTGCTGAAAGAACACAAACGCCTATCTGTTCAATCCCAAACTTCAAATCTCAAAACTGTCCTATCTGCGTTGAATGAATATCTCCCATATGTCTTAGCTCTAGACGCTGGAATAAGTGGTAACCCAGTCGCGGATGAGGAGCTTGATATTATACTCGAAAGAGAAGTCGAAGTGGAGTGGCGAACATGCCTAACAGCGAGTCTTCCAGGCCGGGAACCTCCTCGAATCAAAGGCAAAGGATTGGACTACGAAGTATGCTTTGCTCTTCATACGCTTGCATGTACCTATACTCTTTCTGCTCGAGCGCAGCTTCGTACCATTTATACGACCACCGCGCCCGCAAACGGCCAACGAACGGCATTGATTATGATAGCTACCAAGCACCTCCTACTCGCTAATTCTATCCATAGCTATCTCATGTCACGCAATGGAGAGGGGAACGCCTCTTCTGCAGTCCTCGAAGCTACTCCCTCTGTTCAAGGTGGGCTGGCTGCTCTCGCTCTTGCAGAAGCCACACTTCTAGCAGTGCTCAAGGATGATCCTTATCCGCCTGTTGTTGCCCATGATCGCGACAAGAATGACAAAGAATGGATGATCAAAGCTCCAGAGATTCCGAAAATCCGTGCTACCCTGTTCGCAAGATTATGCCTGGCTGCCGCAGGCCACGCTGGAAAAGCGGAGGCTATGCTCAAGTCTCCGGGTGCTGGACGATCATGTCAATTGGATGATTCACTTATGGGATACATCAATGACCTGAAGAAGACTTCCCAGGCAAAAGCTTGTAGATTCTTCGGAGTCGGTGCCGAGTTGAGTGGTGAGACTGGGCAGGGTCTTGCTTGGCTAATCGGTGGCAACAAAGCCTTAGGCTTCCAAGGATCGCAAGATGAAGGATCGACACTCAAGGGGATGACAAAATTAAAGAAGGACTGGACGGAACGAAGAGAGGACAAGAAGATTGAGAAAGGCAAGGATTGGGGTGGAGATGCCGGAAGATTGGAAGAAGCAAGAATCATTGAGATGCTGGAGAAGAAATGGAACAAGATGAACGACACTGTAGTTATATTCTTTGTGTTCTAACTCGTTGTACACAGTCTCTGACGTGGATGACAGATTAACACCCAATTGATACCACCATTCGAGCCACTGCTGGCCAACATGCCTTCAGGCCGGGACGTCCATACAAGCAGCCCATACGTATGCCCAGTTCTTGATGCAGATGTCTTGGCAGGCATGCGAGCACCGCCAGAGGCCAGTGAATCTACAAAGACAACAGGCGATAACGATAGCAGCGGTGACGAAAGTATCGACGAGAGAAGAGAATTCTTAGGGGCTTTTCCTGGGCAGCCTCTACCTAATCCCAACGAAGGCAATTATTATTGACATCTTTGAAGAAAACTCCTTATCACGTATTCGCATTTTATACCCAGCCAAGCAGTAAGTAGCAGCGAATTCTGGGAGCAAGAAATAGAAATGGCTGGGGCGATTAAACACAAACCTTGGGGGTGAAGTAATCCACCGTTCCAGGACTGCGTCTAGACAATTATTACCTTAGGATCCATCGGGAGTCCTGAATCCTGACGCCTACACTGACCTCACAGTCTTGCTGCAATGACTATCACAAATGCTGGATACCCCAGCCATTGGCATGGCTATGGCTCGCACCCATTCCCATCACCCAGATTTCGAAATGCCATATCCCTCCGTTACCCTTCTCTCACTCGCTCCCTTCTTCTTCCCATCCCCATCAGCGTCCCTCGCGTCCCTCGCCACCCTCTCCAAGCATGCCACCGCCTCCTCCTCCCGACCCACCGGCACGAACAGATGATCATGCCACCACCCTCCCACCACATTAGCCGGGATCCCCCTTTCCGCTAGCGCCTTTGCCAACACAGCCATAAAGCCCACCGCCTCCAACGAGCTGTGCACCTCGCATGTAATCATCCGGCACGCGAAGGTGTAGTCTTCCGCGGGAACGTTGTGCGCGAGGGCGGACTCGAGGGTCGTAATAACTGTGAGGCCTTCGCGCTCGTGGAAGGTGAGTTGCGTGGGGAGGCTTGGTGGGGGAGCGGTGGGAAGGGGGTAGGTGAGGAAGACGAAGGTGGAGGGGTGGAGGGTGGGAATTAAGGAGGAGAGGAGGTGGGAGAGGGAGAGGGAGGGGGCCAGGATTTGGGTCATTGTGGTGGGAGATGGTGGGATCGGGAAACTCAGATTGTTGCAAGATTTAGAAACATAGGCCACAACCCTAACCCTAGACTCGGGATATTGCCTACCTTATATCTAGGTACCAGGTGATTCGAAGACTGATAGCAAGGTGCATAGCAATTCCAATTCGTAACCGCTCTTATATAGGAACATTACGGTTCATGCTGAACATAACGCTCTCACTTAAAACTAGCTTCATGGTGCCCACCTGAAACGCCAGGGTTCTTTATCCATTGTGCCTCTAGACGCAGGCTCAGCCAACGTGTAACATCTGAACCCCTATCTCAATATTGTATCGTTTCCCGCTGCAGTACTACTCTTCCTTCGGAATGTAATTCTGCTGTGGAAACAGGTATCCCGTAATCTTGCCTTCCTTCAACGCCTTGAAATATCGCTCTGCCGCCGTGGTCAGCTCAGCTCTCCCCCCCCTTCTTTTCCATTTGCTCTCAAACGGAAGCCCTCAGTCAAGAAATCTCACCTCTCAGCATCCCACACTTCTCCAAGTGATTGACCCCCTCCCTATAATAGCATTTTCCAAGTTCCTCTCCGATTAGCCGCGCCATCATGTTCCTAACCCATTGCTCTCGGATAATCGCATCTTGAGCCGCTTTTAAACGCGGCGTGTCATCGTAGTCGACGCCATCGAAGGTGGGAGGAACTTTGGGTTTTTTGGCAAGGAAGAGGGCGGATTCGGGAGTGGGCATCTTTGAGATGGGTGGGGAAGGGGGTGCGGAAAAGCGTCCAGGGTTGGACTGATGGCAAGAGGAGAGCAGTTGAGAATGCCGATTGCCGAGGGCAGCAGGTGGAGGTATGATCAGGCAAGATGTTCCGTAATAATGAGGTGAACCCCAAAGCCCTAGACGCTCATGGTAACATAATACACTAGCGGATTTAGATTACAGACAACGTCATCCCACGTCCGTGGCGGAGACTTGGTTTCAAACCTCTAAACGTTGATATCAATCTTTGCTCACACGGAAAGTCGCAGTAGATGCGAGCCAGCAATGGCTACAACACCGGAGTTATTTAAATATTTCTGCAGGACGTGTCATACACATATCTGTACATATATCAATGAATGGATCGAGATAACCAAGACTTATTCCACCTTTGAAAATGCTCTAAGCTACATGGGATTTGAGATTGTGGTTTTGGATGAAGAACGGTCTGGATACAAGGATTCGGAGCTCGAGGGATGTACTCTTCAGCCGTTGAGCTGCAAGCGATGCCGCAACATAGTAGGGTCAATTTGTGTATGGGCGCCCGAAGGAAAGGAACAATACAAGTAGGTGCTTATTTTCTCATGTTCGCAGAAGATTTAAAGACCGTAGCTATAAAACTGCAAGTCTTGCTGCCAATGCGAGGTTCGAAGCCATGCAGGAAAACATGCGTCTTTCTCGCAAGACCCTCCCTAAGGAAGATTCAGATTCTAATCTTTCTGTATCAGCCAGTCTTTTTTCGCTTCTGGTCTGACTCAGTGTTAAGCCTGATTACTAATTGATTGAATAGAGGTCACAGCTTCCTGAAACTTGCCAAGATGAAAGCGATATCAGAAGCGACTGGGAAGACTGTTCAGCCGAAGATCATGAAGCGAGATAATTTCCACTCTTACAACCAAGGTCTCAAGTCTGCCATGGCTACGGCGAAGAGTCCCAGTCACACCTCGAATGGGTCTTCAACACGTCTCGCTCATCCCCAAAACGTCGAGCAGGCAAACGGCCATTCTAATGACACACCAAATATCCTTAGCGAGCAGAGAAGAGACATTGACCGCATCTTGAACACTGTGGAGGGACTTCAAGCACAATTCCGTGATATGAAGACTGCAATTGAAAGCTTGAAGGGGAATAAGAACTCTCTTAACTCAGGTCAAGATTCTCCTGGAGATTCTGGCTTTACGGAAGAGATTGAACTCCTCACCGAGCATGTTTCTGACATAAGTAGCAAAGTCCATGAGGTGGATGAACTAAGACTGGAGTTAAGGATAATGAAGCGTCGCGTCCAGCGTCTTGAGGACGGAAACATGTCAACTCAATCCTCTCACACAGTCACTGGCCTTACGCAAGATACTCCGCGTGCTAAATTCGCTAAAATGACAGGGTCACTTGCAAGACGATCAGTACTTTCCGGTACAGGCGCATCACGTCCGAGTGACGACTCAAACTTCATTGGTTCCTCTATGCCAAATGCCGTTCTGGACTCATCGACAAAGCTACCCGCTGTTGAGGACAAGAACACAGCCATACAGCAAGAGATCCCGGTTTCGCCCAAAAATCATATAGGGAGTCGTGAATCTTCTGCGGTTGATATGCAGCCGAATTCCCCGGAGCTGAGCAAGTTAGGTGCTGGACGCGGTGCTGTAGCCATTAATACTGTGCCTGCAAATCCAGTAGCTACGTTGATACGACGGGTTTCAATTCCTGAAACTGATGTTACGAGCTCAACCACGATATCTAGTACCTCGCAGCTCTCACCAATACCAGCCGAACATCCTCCAAGGCCTACTACTCCTACAAATCGTGTAGCTAGAGCAAAACCTCGATCCGCTACTTCTCTCAACAACCATGAGGTTGCCCCTCCCTCTGATTCCGAGGACGACGACTACGACCCAAATTTGAACCAGCACACTACTCCGCCCCAGGGCGGGTCCCGTGGGAGCAACCGAACCCGTGGATCTGGCCGTCGTCACCGCCGCAGCGTGCCCGTCAGACTTCCTACGCCTGAATGGGAAAAGCCTGACTGGACTGGTCCAATTGCTACGACATCAAGCACTCGAGGTCGTGGCATCATGCGTCGAGGTGTTAGTGGGAGAAACCTGAGGGTAGAGCCAGACCGCAAGCGTCGGAAGACGACTTCAAATGATGAGGGATTGCAGAAAGATACAACCAATATTCACGACTTGGCCTCTTTAACTCTATACAGTGGATTCGAGGAGCGATCATTGAGGACAAGCAAAGATGGGAAGGAAGTAGTATTGACTCGATATGGACTGCCAGATGCACGACGTATTAAACGCGCACGAGACAAGCATGGTCGCCTGCTGAGGCCGGATGGGAGCATAGACCGACGATCAATCAGGTACAAAAGGGGTATTAAAAACACAGAAAGTGATAATCGGGCAGCATCAGAGGACGAGAGTATCGACGGAATGTCCATAACCGAGAACGAGAACAACAATGTGACATCGACCACTGAGAAGCATGCACGGCGCAAACTCGACAAGCGAGAGAGAGGCGCGAGAGACGTGGATGGGTTCTTGCTGAAGCCAGATGGAACCAGAGATGGGCGATCGGTAAGGATGATCGGTATGGCAAATTCGAAAGCGGAGTCATTGCAGGTTGAAGATGCCCACGAAAAATTGATGAGGCAGATATTGGGTCCCAGGAGGTGAGAGGCGCTCCGGCGATCGCTGGAATCCTACCAGGATTGTCGATTCCCACAGATCACTATTGGCAGCGGCGGGGCCATTCCGAGTCCCATATGTCATGCATGCACTCGGATGTCCGACGAAAGTGCCAATCTACCATGACTGGTTTGGGGAAGAGGTGAATATCGATCTCAGGGGCCTCAAAATTACTCTGTTTTCCACTAAAACATACCAGTGGCAGACCTTTGGTCCCCAAGGCGAGCCGATACTTTAATTAAAGGCACCGAGAGCAATTCGCATGTACAGTACCGGTCGGGCTGGAAGCAGCTACGCGATGCACCCTTTCCCCACCTTCTGTCCGCCTACTCATCGGACCCACCCTGTTCCTACCTTGCGAGCAGCAACGTTCCTATCCGACGCCACTACCGCCAACGGTCTTGCATGACAAGACCCAAGGCCCAGGAATAGTCGCATCTCTCCAATCTGATCTCTTATGCCCACGATCATGCTCGCTGAGGTCGAAGATAGCCAAAGGGCGGAAGACGGGAGAAGCGTGTTCATGGGGGTCACCCAGAGACAGAGACAATCAGAGATATGTTATGTTTAGATTGTAATTTTCGATGGAAGTACCTACTCTACTTTACTTCAGCAGTTACCCTTGGTTGATAGCATTTCAAAATCCACTACTCCCGACCTGGAAAGAGTGGAGATTCTGCCGCGTCCGCCAAAGTTTTCCGGCGGGGTACTGTACATCACCCGTGGGGACGAGTCTTTTGTCTGTCACTCCAACGTGTTACCTTACTTGATGCGTTCCCACTCTCCCTCCTGCCCCCGAGCCTGCTCTTACTGTAGTAGTGATGAAGTCGAGGCATACAGGCCGCATCCACATGCGCTCTGCAGATGACCCGCTCCCTTACTCAGACCTGCCCCAATGGGCAAGGCCGCACGTTATCCCGGTGTCTTACCCCGCAAATTTTAGATTTCCGCCTCGTTGGAAATTGGGTGGGCTCGTTGAATATCTCGACTTTGATCACCTTACAACAAAGTTGCGCTCTTGATGCATGGACAGGATGACACGACATTAACCAGACAGCGATCCACGTTGTTGACTCATATCAAATTACCTACATGCGAGAGATGGCAAGGTGGCGCGAGGGGCATGTGGCGCCGTGCGATAGATTGTGCTGGGGGGGGGGTTGGGGGGGCAAGACTACCGAAACGTTAACTGAAAGCTTAAGTGAACTTCAGTCCAAGTCATGAGTCCTGACATTTCCGGCATCGTGGTCTTTCCGCCGTGACCAGGGCTTGAACAGTCATCCATCTACCAATCGGAGATCGCTCACCCTCAGCATGGCGGACGTCCTCGACGGCCTTGTTGGATGTACTCCGTAGAGAAGCAACATCTAAGACAGGAAGCACATTGGTCCAGCGTGCAAATTGCACCGGTACTGATTCACTTTCCCGGGCACGCATCGCGAACAGCCTATCAGCAGGAGACGTTGAGTAGTACCACTATCAACGAAAACAATATACTTTGGACTGGCTGGGTAGACTCGCACGACTCGGCAGGAAAGAGGCGGTCCACCACCTCATTTCGGGGTAGGTTGCCGCACATTGTTACATTGGTAACACCGCATGTCGGCCACTGCACATCCATCTACTTTTAGGCACGTCGGACACTCTGCGCCGTACGGAGTAGAGGTCAGTAGCATCATGGTCATGGTGTATGATGGCGTGGATCAGGGCTGTTCTTCCCCAGACGCCACATCTGGCAACGTACCATCTGCCGTCGACTGATCGGCATTGCTGTTTGTTGGGCATGAGAAAACCCTGCGGAGACTGCAAGTCCGCTGACCGATCAGGCAGGTGGGTTGAGGCTCTGCCCCGAGAGGGATTGTTCCCGGCGTCGTTGTTATTGTTAAGCGCACCATCAATCACGCGCATTCCGCATCTTGTTCAACCTAGTTGCTTTTCTTTCTCACGTCACACATTCCTCGGTTGCGGTCAGACCTCGGATAAGCTGGCTCGTCCCCCATGTTCGGCATAGGCTCGTTCCCCGGAGAAGAAAGCTATTAAGAAATTACCGGACAGGGTTGAGGAACACTTCAAACATACATTAGCACAAGGTTTGGTGTGGAGGAATCTCCCACGAGATGTGCGGGGTGACCCGTCTCACTGTCAATCACGCTAAAGTAGATAAGCGGCGGCGGACATGGTTCATTCCGGTCTTACCTTTACGGGACAAGTGGAACAGACTAGTAGGTAAGGTAGTCCCCCGTCCCCCACTTATCCCACCTGTGACTGCCAAGGTACCTTAACAAAGAGAAAAGACAACCACAACACCATTGTACCAGCGCTGTTAGGAATCGAACCTAATATAAACTAAATCACTCAACGACTCTTAATACCTTACCTCCCTTACCTACCTTATGCTTGCATTATCCCTTGACTGCGGCATTTCTATCATCATTGATTGATTGTGGTACCTTAGTCGCAAAGGAGGCCTCTCCATCTTAGATAATCAAGCGGACCTTCCATTAGCCTCTTGGTATCATACCTTCGCTCCTGAATGATAATTAGGGTGCGAAATGTATTAAACATGTTTATTGCCTAACCAAATTAGGTTAGTCAAAAACGTGTTTTAAACATGTTTATTGAAGCATGTTTTAAACACAGGGGTATATATAAATAGCATCAATTATTTGGGTGCTCCATTGCCACCTCACCGTCGACGATGCTATTCAAAAAATCCTCCAGCACCTCATCGTTTGAAGGATTTAGCCTAGCCATACCAACTTCCTCCTGCAGCAGTCTATCTTCCATATTCAAAAGCTTCTCCTCATCAATTTCAATGCTCTGTGTATAGCGAAGCTTCTTTTTTAAATCCCATGGTCGATTAAACGTGCGTTCGTTTATATAGATATACATTAACTTATCGACGTTAATGTTGCTCAGCTGATTTCTAGTCTTCATCTTTATGAGATTCATGATAGATCAGTCACGTTCCGCTAAAACTAGTGATAAATTTGACATGTAGACTGTCATTGCTGCCGTTCAATGCAATGCTTTAACCATTGCGATAGATAGTGGTTTAACTGCTGATGATAGCATCGTTTGAACTAGTGCAGTTGGCTCATTGAAAGGCCGATTGATGTAAGCAGTGCATTGATTCAGATGAGTCTGCTGACGACTGATTCCGAAGGCCATTTGAAGATGACAGTATAAGCACTCCACTGCAGGAACGATTCGGTTTGATAGGATTATGCTCTGAAAGGCATCAGTAACAGCCTGATTGCGAGGTTTGCCACCGCGTTGAGGAGGCATAGCTGGTGGTAGCCTGGTAGGAAGATAGATCTACTCCATGGAGCAATGGTGACAGCGAGGTCAAACCCCCCGAGCTAAACCAGCTGGGTTTAGCTTGCTTATATAATATAAAACCAATAAACATACATGAATAAACCGCTAGTGAGTTTTAAACACGTTTATTGTAGAAGAAACGGTTTTATTCGCTCCCTAATGATAATACCTCACTAGAGAGTAAGGTACCTTAGCATCCCCCGTTCGTGAGCAAGCGGTCTTCCCGTGGCCCTGAATCGAGGCACCTGCATTGTTATGCAGGCAGGGTTCCCCACAGACAAAACGTTTCCTTCCATGGTCTCATGCCAGAAGCCCGAGGGTCTGCCAAGTGCAAGGTTGTGCTTCCCCCGGTCTGCCCGGAGTCATGATACTGATCATTGTGGCTGGTGAGATCCCACCAAACATTGCAACCCACGTATCTACATATCAACCAAAAGGTAGAGAGAGTCGATCTGGTCGGCCGTTGCGAGCCGGTTCCTTGTCTGTTCTCCAAAGACCGCCAGGGTCAGGCCAGCGTCAACTGACGAATGAAAACATCTGATCCGCACATCATCCGATGACAGTTCACATCTCCGAAGGTAAGATTCGTCTTACCGGTTTCCCAGAGGAGAAGACGTGTGAGCCCTGCACACTGGCGGTTCAGCGTTGACCCCACTCATCTCTCTCTGCCATGTCTATAAAGGACTGGGCCTTTGCCCCCGGAATTGGGAAGTGCCACCGCCAAAAGCTATCACGGTCTTGCCAAGATGAAACTCCTGACGGGTGCCGTACTGCTCGCCTCTATCCTCGACCTCTCCAGTGCCGTGTCAACCTTCACCCCGGCGCGACCCCCGGCTATCCCTCTAGCGGTCCGATCGCCATATTTGAGCACATGGCTTGACTGCGGCAGCGATGGAGGGAACGGAGGTTATTTGGCCGGTCAATGGCCGCAGTTTTGGGCGTACGTGTCAACTCCTGGAGAGCTGGCGCGCTTGGCTGACGGCTACGATAGGAATCAGATCACGGCATGGGCCGGTATGGTTCGTGTGGATGGCCACATCTACACCTGGATGGGATCGCCGGGTCCAGATGCAGTCACCCAGACGGCGTTCGAATATACGTCAACCCGAAGCATGTTCACGATGACGGTGGGCGGCATGGTCAGCATGAACATAACCTTCCTTTCGCCAGTGACGCCAAACGATATGAAGAGGCAATCGTTGCCATTTTCCTACCTCGACGTGGAGGTGGCGTCAATGGACGGTGCTGGGCATAACGTCCAGGTCTACGCTGATATTTCTGCTGGTTAGTAGCTCAAGCGATCCAATCTCAATGCGTAGCAGCGGTGGATAACGTGTACGTAGAATGGATTTCCGGAGACCGAAACGCTATCGCGCAATGGGACTATGGTGTTGCCCCAGACGCAACCAGCAGCTCGACGCCTACAACGATGTCGACGATGGCGTCTACAGATGCTACCGACAAGAAGTCGAAAACCAAGACCAAGGATCCCAAGTCGACGAGCTCCGGCTCTACACCACTTCCCACCGCCGTAAAAGGCGGCACTGCTTACCACCGAGTGTACAGGCAGACTCAGTTGGCCTTTTCTGAGACTGCCGATCAGACCGACTACGGCTACTATTACTGGGCGACAAAGAACGTGGCCAATCTCACTTACCAATCTGGTGCAGACACCTCGGTTCGAACCAACTTTGCCACCAACGGAAAGCTTCCCGACACCCAGGACACCAACTACCGGGCCATTCAAAATGCCTACCCTGTGTTCGGTCTTGCGGTCGACCTTGGTTCTGTTGGGACAACGGCGGTCAGCACCCTGTTCGTCATTGGTCTCGCTCAACAGCAAGCGATCCAGTTTGACGGTGCAAACGGAATCGTGTCCCTGCCGTCTCTGTGGACCAGCTACTACTCCACCGACCTCGCTGCTTTGTCTTTCTTCTACAACGACTATGCCACGTCCGAGTCGAATTTTGACAGCCAACTCAAGACTGACGCTGTCGCCGCTGGAGGCCAGGACTACCTCACGATCACATCCCTTGCGGCTCGTCACGCTTTTGCTGCTACCCAGCTCGTTGGAACTCCTACCAAGACATATATATTCCTCAAGGAAATCAGTTCGGACGGAAACACCCAGACTGTCGATATCATCTTCCCCTTCCACCCCATTCTCCTCTACGGCAACCCAGGGCTCTTGAAACTCCTTCTCGACCCCCTTTTCGAGAACCAGGAGGCCGGCCAATACCCGCACCAGTACTCAATGCACGATCTCGGCAGCCACTACCCCAACGCCACCGGCCACCCCCTCGGAAACGACGAACAACAGCCCCTCGAGGAATGCGGCAACATGCTCATCATGACCCTAGCCTACGCCCAGCGCAAGCAAGATACCGCGTATTTAACCCAGCACTACAAGATCCTCCAGCAATGGACTCAATACCTGATCCAAGAAGCCCTCTACCCGGCCAACCAAATCTCCACCGACGACTTCGCCGGCTCCCTCGCCAACCAAACCGACCTGGCCCTCAAAGGCATGATTGGCATCGAAGCCATGGCCGTCATCGCCAACCTCACCGGCAACGCCGCCGACGGCGCCAACTATACCGCCATCGCCCACAGCTACATCACCCAGTGGCAAGACCTCGGCGTCGCGCACAACGCCAACCCGCCACACACGACCCTCAACTACGGCGCCAACGACACCTTCGGCCTCCTGTACAACCTATACTCGGACCGCGAGCTCGGCCTCAACCTCGTCCCGCAGTCCATCTACGACATGCAATCGGCCTTTTACCCCACCGTCAGCAACAAGTACGGCGTCCCGCTCGACACGCGCCACAGCTACACCAAGGACGACTGGCAGATGTTCGCCGCGGCCGTCGCGTCCAAGAGCACGCAGGCGCAGGCGATTAGCAAACTCGCGGCGTTTATCAATGAAACGCCGATTAATCGGGCGTTTCCGGATCTGTATGATACGGTCACGGGGGATAATAATGGGATTCCGCAGTTTGTGGCGAGGCCGGCGCAGGGCGGGACGTTTGCGTTGTTGGCGCTGCCGAAGTAGTGGGGGGTGAGTGAGGAGGACGAGCGTCTATCGAAACATTACACGAGCAAAGACTTGGTTTTGGAAACGGAGGGGGGTTTTGACGGTGTGCAAAAACAGTAAATAAACCACGATAACCTAACTTTCTTGTCCATATCTATCACCAAATCTATTATTTATTCCCATGCCTATCATAATCTACCATTACCACCACTTCTCACTATCACTTCTTACCATCACCACCCCACCCCAACCCACCCCCCCCACCATCTCACTCCCCAAAAAAAAACCTCCCCCCACCCACCCACCTACCTCACAACCCCCCTCCCCCCATCTCCCCCTCCCCATCTCCCCCCCAACCCCAAGTCCAACACACAAGTCCAAAAACACAAATACAAACACAAATACAACGACCCCCCCCCCCAAAAAAAATCGAAAAAATCCACACACGGGGCACATTCGCAATGAAGGGATACAGTAGAGTAGATAAAATCTTTATATTGTCGTCGTCGCTGTGGATTTTATTATACATTGTTTTGGGTTGGGTTGGGTTGATATGTGCCCCTAATCCTAATCCTAATCCCAATCCCCAAGCCCAAGCCTAATCCCCAAGCCCAAGCCCCAAGGATAGATATAGATATAGATATAGATAGATAGATATAGATAGATATAGATAGATAGATATAGATAGAGATAGATATAGATAGATATAGATATAGATAGAGATAGAGATAGATATAGATAGATATAGATATAGATAGAGATAGAGATAGATATACATACTACTGTGAATGTCCCAAATAGAAATATCTTTACTCAACGCCAATCGTGCGGACATAAAACGAACTCCCCCTTTTTAAAAAAAAAAAAAAATAACCTCCCGCATCGCAGAACAATCAGACGGAAAAAGAGCATTCTTTTCGAGGCCGAGCCTTACCTTACCTTTGCAATTGCTCAGTCTCCGCTAGCTGGTGCTGGGAATCTCCGAGATCTTTTGGAAACAGACGAGTCCGATGTTTGTTCACGCGGGTGACGAAGTCTTAAAAGGGTTGAGTTGATGTATTCGTCTATGTAAAAAAGAAAAGAAAAAGGGGGTTTTCTAATGACATGTTTCCACGTGCCCCCGGCTATGCATATACTTTCCGCTTCATCGAAACTGTTCTGTCCCTCAAACCCTACCACTCCCGAAGCCTTTCCCCCGGGCTCAACCACCCCCGAAATTCCTCCACACACACCCACACCCGCCACCGCCGCCATCGATTCCCCCGGGACCACCATCCGCGCGACTGACATTCACGTTCCCAAAAGGCCCGAGCGCCGGATTCACCAGCCCGCCGCCAAACGCGCGGTCCTCGAGCTGCACCTTCTTCTGCTCTAGAAGAATGTGTTCGCGCTGATCGAGGCCGTAGCAGTAGATGAGTTTTTTGGTGATGTCGCCGCCGTGGCGGTCGAGGGTGATGGTTACGGGATAGGGGAAAGAGCCAGGACGGCGGAAATCGTTGGCGGAGGAGGAGTTGAGGTTTTGCGGGTTGTTTTGGTTGGGAGGGGGTGTGCTGCTGTTGGTGGAGTTTGAACTTTGGAGGAGGGACGCCGCGGTTCCCTTGTTGGTCCAGATTTGGACTAGGAAGCGGGTTTGAGCCCAGGTGCAGCGGACTGTCGCTGCGTTCTCGTTTGCTCCTCCGTTCTTATCGTCTGGAACTTCGCCAATGGGGGAAGAAGCGTTGACGAGGGCGGTGGATTTGAGGAAGATGGAACGGTCGAAGTAGGTATAGAAACCGTAATGTTCGGTGGGTAGACCGCGGTTGTAGAGGCGGAGAGGTTGGGCCGAGGGCAAGGGGAGAAGATTGGCAGCTGCGGCGGTACCATCAAGGTTGATATCTGGAGGTGGGATTGCCTTTGTGAGGTCGGGGAAGGGATCGGTGAGGTTCTGAAGGTCCGCGAGCTTGCGCTTGGATAATTGAGAAGATGAGAGCTTGGAGGGGTCTTCGAAGCTCATATAAAATGGTGTGTATTCGCCGTCGAAAGGGGCAGTGTTGTTGTCAGTGGTGTTTCCAAGGAAGACTTGGTCTTCTTGGTTTGGCGGTGATGGCGAGGCAATGTAGACACTATTTGTGAGAGAGTCTCGTGCGCGGAGCAGCCGATTCCGGATGAAACTACCTGCTGAGACTGGGTTTAGAGAGCCATCCTCCGATCTCCTATTTACACTCGTAGCATTGAGAGCGGTGCCATTCGGAGAAGTCCCATTGCGGAATCTGATTTCGAGCCGGAAATTCGGTTGATTCGGGGCGTTGGGGGCGATGGACGGCTGTTGCTCCTTTGGCAAAGAACAGTCCCATATCGTCGATGGTTGGACGCACCCAGAGTTCTCTGATATAATATCAGGCTGTACAATCGTGGAAATGCCTGTTGGGATAGGTGGATATCCAGTAATGTTCAGCCACTGTGATTGAACAGGCATTGTATCCCCTTTGCGGGTCAAGAACACAGCAAGTAAGACTACCAGTAATATTAGAGCAGTCAAGCCAGCTGCAATTCCAGCGCGAATCCATTTCTGCTTTTTCGTCCTCGGTTTGACCTTGAAGCACATCCGACATTTTGAAGATTTCTTTTCTTTGGTATATCGAGGTGGATGATCATTTTTCTTTTTCGAGTCAGGACTCTTCTTGTCTTCAAGTTCTGCTCTTGGCGGTGGATCAAATCTTGGCTGAGGTACGAAGTCTGCCAGAGTGGTTTGTTCACGATGTCTCCATAAAGCAGGGTCTCCGTGGTAGTGATTTACTATGTACGTCGTCTGCGTTGGCGGAGGGTCATCAATTTCTCGAGATATCTCAGCCAAGGGGATCGCATTCTCAGGACGAGCTGCTGAATGTGCAACTGGTGGCATAGGTTCTGGAGAAAGGGGTTGCTCAAAAGCTGGTCGAGGATATTCCGGAGGCATTACAGCAATTACTCGTTTGGCAGGCTGGTCTGCTTTTGGCGGAGCGGGCGTTATTTCTGTTGAAGTAGCTTTTGCTGGTTGCGGACTCTCCTCTATCTCCTTGGCGCGCACAGGATCTACCTTAGCCTCAAATGGTTGAGAAGCGGGTACTATTGCGCCACCTCGAACAACTGGGGCCTGGTGAGCTTCTTGGACTTCAGGAGTAGTGTCAAGTTCCTCGATTTCTGTGGTTTCACTCATCGGACGAGCAGGCTTAGCTTTAGCGGCAAAGGCTTCCTTGAAAGCCGCCGAAAAGCGGTTGGCTGGTTCCTGTTGGAAGGTTTTGGCCTTGGGCAGGTTTTGATCTCCGGTCTCGTCCGCAGCCCGAGTAGCGTTAGGTTCTATGGTCACATCCTCGCTATGACCAGATGTATTCGCAAGATCCTCAAGAGCTCTAATCTGTCTTGGCAGACATGAGTGATTCTGACAGTCAAAGTAGGGAGTTGGACTGTTCTGATCATGCCAGCACGCCTGGAAATACTCTGCCGCTTCTCCAAAACCCTCGAATGGCTTAGGAGGGCTATAGCTCTCTGTGCTCATAGCTTCTCTTGGATGCTCGTCAAGACCTCGATCAAAGACAAGGCCACTTTTTCCACGCTCTGCTTCGAACCGACTCATTTCTGTCCAGAAACTTGTGTGTCCACTCTTGGGTTCTTCGAATTCGGGTGATCCTTGTGTAAAGCCAGGACTCATTTCCTTGACACGTTGTTTGCGGGCCATGTCCGCTCCAGGACTTGGAGTTGGCAAATCGGGAGCCGATCCAGAGGGACTCCTTAACATCATGGTGTTGGAACGTGTAAGAAATGGAGAAACGATGTAATTCCACCAGCCTTGTGAGCGATGCCGCGTCGCTAAGCTGTCTTGACTAGATCGAGTCAATACTTGCAGTTGAGATTCTCCAGAGAAAGGCCTCCCTCTCGAAGCTGTTGGTGGGCTCTCGTCTTCGTCAAATACAGTACAGGACGAGACAACTCTTGACCGCGAAGTCTGCTGACCACCAGGAGGATCCGAGTTATCACGCTGCGCCTGATAAATAGAGGGGTATGCGGGCACAGGCGGTATATCCGAAAACTGGGTCACGCCTCGGCTACGTTGAACTGCTTGCGAATAGACGCTCGAAGCTGGCCTCCTATGGTATGCCATGACTTGCTCGTTTGAGCTTGCAGACCACGGCGCTTCATCCTTGGCCGGGGTCACGACGATCGTAGGCGTTACTGGTGGGCCATCGTTCGTTGCGTACTGCCAAGTAGTGAGGCCATGAGGCTGAACTGAATCTCCATCTGGACTTATCACATGGTCTGCAAATTTGCTCGAGGGTATGGATATTCCGATCATGATTGCCCTATCTGATGGGGAGATGTTGCTCCATTTGCTAGAAGCTCGTTTTAGATTGTTCACCGTGCCCTTGGTGTGTGGGCTAACGGCTACAGGCTTTCCATACCGTTCAAGTCCAAGCCCTAGAGCTGCATCACCATTTATTCCCACCAGGTCTTTCGGTAACCCAGCCCGGGAACCTTGCTTTGAGGTCTGATTGATGCTGGTTTCCATTGCGCCCATTTTGATTATGTCTCTGTTCCCAACCTTCTCATCCTTGGTATCTGATAGAGAGACAAATTCCGGCTGAAGGTATTTGGTATCTGGCCCGAATTCACTCTTTGGGTTTCTACCTACGTCGAGGGCATTCTTAGCAAGAATGGGAGGCTTCGAGAAGTTGGTGACCACGTTCATCCCGGGCCAGCGGGATTTGTTTTGGCCTTTCTCTTTATTTCGTCCCCATTCTCCCTTTGTGGGTTTCTGTATGGAGAATTTTCGAGTCCGAGGGGAAGTGTTCCCCTGACCGACTGCCCTTCTCGAATTCATTCCTTGAGGTTGGAATGAGTTGTATGGGGAGTTTGGCGAAGTTGGCGAGAGTATCTCTTCGCCCATTGGCGATGAGAAGGGCATCCGAGGGATAGAGGGCGGTATGAGATTTACGTGGGAGAATATATCCTTGGAAGGCGTGTATGATGTAGTCATCTCCGTGATAGTATTCGTGATGTTGCAAAGCTCAAGACTGAGGGGGAAGTGTCAGCAGTTGAGGGATGCGATGCTTGAGATGTAGGACTTACATAGGCGAAAGTAATATACATTAGAGCACCAGGGTAAGACAAAAGGGTATCGACATAAGTGAAGGTTTATTGATGAGACAATTATATCTACTGTGGATTCGAAAAGAGATAGCTCCTATTATCGAAATAACAGGTTATTGTCAACAACAATAGCAAGTCAAAGAACATCTGTCAGGAGTCAACAAGATCGATCAAAGTCGTCGCATCAGGTAGATGCAACAAAAGAAAATATCGACAGCTCGAGCTTGAGAAAAGGTTAACACAGATGATCCGCCCAGTAAGATGAGTTGAGAGTGAGATGTTTTGGAGCTCTTTGTCTACGAGGTAGGGAGAACGTGACTCAAATACGCAGATACCAAATTAGCATACGCTCGTCATTAGCATAGAGACCCGAGGTCTGCGGAGTCGTCATGGTACGCATATCTTCTCGACTCGACCTGCTGCGTAGGCAGTGACAGCAGGCGCCACGTCTTTCCGAACTGCCCAAAGCCCAAGCCCATTGGCTTTCCCTTTTAGGCTTCCGACATAAGTTGTATGGACATAAAGCTAGGATTCATAGGCGCTGCGGTGTTTTGAATGCGAATAATCTGACTGGTGAAAGTGGACGAGGTTGAAAGATAGCCGGGTGGATTGGGCCAATCAGATAGGTGAAAACTGACCACGTCTAAAAACGCGCTATCATGTGACTCATGGCGCTTATGTCTAACAAATCAACCCTGTACCTAATTCTTAACTATGTACTCGTACTTCACACCTTCCGATAGATCCTTGAAGGTTTCAAGGTATATAAGATGTGAGTCATTCCCTCGGGAGCAAGGAGGGTGTCATCGAGAATGGCGTTCAACTACGCTATTATCTCGAAATCGACCCTACCATGCAAGCAAACCTAAAGGGCATATCAATACATATAACAAAGACCAGCTACGGTCCAGGTATCCGGCAGCAATATAATCGAACACGGAGAAGTTCATCCAAAAGCACCAACATGACTATTCGCCCAAGTTCTTCTAAAACACCCATCATCCCAGAACTCAAATGCACCAGCGTCGGGGGAGACTTCGAAAGCAAAGAATACCTGTCCAGGACGGATCTGATTATTTTTCATCGAAGTGATGACTTGACATCAGGCTCGTGGGCCCCTCGACAATCTTCCATCATGAATCGTCTCCTCCCCGGTTCCTTTTTGGTTTTTGGAATGCTTCTTTCATGGCCTTCACTCTTTCACTTAAGCCGTCCTTGAACTTTTCCCACGGCGTCCGGTTCAACTTGTTGCTTAATTCCCGGTAGTTGTACATCTCTCCCCAGCAGTCTCTTCCCCACTCACAACCCGCCATGTTGACCACGAAATCCCTGTCATCTTCCCGATAATGTATCCTTGGATCTTCCCCCTTTTCGTCACACGCTCCCGGTGGGAAACTATTAATCTTCCTTTGAGGAATGAACGCCGTGTGCGGCCTGATCCAGGGTTGATTAATATACAGGTGCTCAAGAGCATCTTGTTCCTTATGTTCCCACTCCATGTGTTTCTGCTCGTAGCCTACAGGATCCCACCATATGTCAATGAGGCGGTCTGTCCACGCACTACGCCGAATGAAAAAGGAGCCAAGGTTGAAGCCAGCGCAGTCCTGAGGAATAACGAGGTCGATCGAGCCGACTTTGCCGTCGCCATAAGCTGAGCGAGATACAGGGTCAAGAGTTTCGGAGTCGAAGGGATGCGATACGTTCAAGGGGTTGTAAATGTTGATGTCACGGTAGGTGTTGCCTTGGAGGTCGTTGAAGATATGAGATTGTAGTGAATACGAAGGTTCCATAACAAAGGTATTGAGGTCCATCCACCAGAACCTATGAAACAAGTGTTAGTGAATTTGGTCATGATGTGTTCCCATAGCCTGCATTACCATTCTGCTTCTGGATACTTTCGCATGCAATTCCGGATGGTATCCACCTTTTCCCAACTTTCTCGCCACTCATGGGCATATCGCTTTTTTGTGCTCATGTCCACAATCTCCAAGTCATATCCCCACTTCTTCGTGTACTTCTTCTTGTTCTTTACACTATCTCTTTCAATAGCCCATTCTCGTGGGCCCTTCCATTCCATGACCCCTCCTCCCTGATTGGCTGCCAATATGACCACAAATTTATTTCCTCCTCCTAATAAAGAAGCTCTTCGATACGCTCGATGCACGGCTGTTTGAAGTTCAGTTCATGTAAGAGCCAGTTGAGATGCGTGACCCACGAGTAACATAGAATAACATGACGGCCAATATAAACCCGAACATGATCAATAACCGTAATCTCATACGCCATAATATTCGTCCAAGATGCGTCGCTAATCGACCAGTCCGACTTCCGCTGTTGGGTAGCCATCGCCGCCCTCTCCCAAGCTTCTCTTTCTCTGCGTAATCCCTCCGCGTCCCTATATGGAAGCTTGGTAGGCTTCTTGAAATCTGCCTTGCGTGCCTGGAGAAGAAACCATTGTTCCTTGTCGAAAATGAAGGATATCCGTTAACTTCTTCACTCTTTGCTTTCGCGGTAGCCCAAGTCACATTGCTGTTGCTTGCTGCCCCATTCATCTGTAAATCTCCATAGCCCCTTCTTGGACTGGAAGTCCTACTGATATTGTCGAACGGTGTTGTGAGTCCTGGACTTGACCACCCTCCGCCTCTATTAGGCGAGGGTGATCGTGATAAGGACATAGGATTGGAAGGTGTGCCCGGTATTGCCGATAATGTTTGAAAGAAGCCGTCCGCCGGGAGCCCCGACGAGGCTCCTGGACTGGTCTGCGCCGTGTACGATTCTGATGGATTAGTCGATGGTATGGCCTTGACCGCAGACGATGAGCGTCGGCGCCGTTGTCCCGTCGTAACTTGGACGGGGTATGAAGACGCCAGGTTGCGGATGCTGCAACTTTATCTGTCGACGGTGGACCCCAACCTCTAATCTCGACTGTTTTCGTATTTCGGGCCTAAACGTTGAATCCGATAGAGTGAAGGAATCAGGGTTAGACTGTTGGTGGAACAAAGACTTGCGAGTTAATTAGGAGTCGTGTGCGAAGAATTAATCGAACAAAATACGATCTCTACTTTATCTTTACGCAGCTTAGTTACAGCGCCAGGTGTGATCCTTCCCAACGAAGCTCAACTCTGGAAAGATTGCAGGGGAGACCAAACTTTAGGCCGAGAATTCCCTAAGCCAATCAAATTACGATGGGTTTCATGGATACGATCCCACGTAATGTATCTATCCGTATCTCAGCATCAGATGATCTTGATGTTCTCACTACAACATCCTACACTACAGGACTCTTTCTACGATATCGGAACGGCAGGCTATACAAATTAAGACCTCATTGACCCTGCACTGACGATCAGCATCTCCAACTTTGAGCAGTGTGCAAATTAGAATGCATACAACAGTGCTGAGATTGTTAGCGGTACCACACCGAAAGCTGAAAACACACGGTGACCTGGCTTACGTCTTATTCAGTGTATTGGAGTCTTTGCCAGTATTCGCCATGCTTGACCAAAGGCTGTCCTATTGTTCTACTTGTGAGACTGTTCCACGCTTGGTATGACCGCTTCTGCTTGCATGTCACCTCATTGAAACTTCTCTAGATTCTTTATTTCATTCATATCGCTATGTAAATAACATGTTTGCCCAGACTATTCCATGTGAATGTAAGCTTACCAATATTTGGGGTTGTACATGGAAAGCGAGGGGATGCTCTGCCAAGGGAGTATCTGCATCTAGCAAAGCACGCTTCCGATACACCTTTCTATGCGCCTTGCAACCATGCTAAAGTCACCGAAACGGGGTATGCCGGTATTTTCACTGGGCGCCGTCGAACGCCGTAAGGAAAGATCATATGAGTATGCCTGGTGAACCTGGAAGCAATTTTGCCCAAGTGCAATGTTTAATCGATACTCCTTTGAACAGAACGACGTAGTCGGCGATTGTACTCTTTCTTATCCTCTATAGATCCCCAGTATAGCTTCGAAGCTTCAGGATTGACGAGAGTGCGGGGATCATATGGTGGCTCTGTGTCTTCGAGGGCCTCTATTATCGCTTCGATGTGAGACTTGATGTCGTCGGGCCTCCTTGGAAAGTAACAAAGCACGCCACGAGTAGATATGCGGTGATGAAACATTGCTGTTTCAAAAACAACCCGTGGCTGTTCATCTGGGAAGCGCGGACTAATTGACATCCTGATCTTGAACATGCCACCGTCAAGGTGTGTCATAGGTCGACCGAAGTACGTAAGTTGCCAAACAAAAGGGTTCTTATTCTCCAGATCAATATCCAGGGTGACCATGTCGTTCTTTCTGTAACTCTCGGCGATGCGCTCAAATTGCCGGACAAACCCTTCGGCAAGGCTTGTCTCCTTACGCACTTGCACCAATCCCTCGTTTGCCCAGTGCTCGGTTTCCCTTTGTAGGATGCTCAGGATTAGAGTCAGTCTTCGATTCAGCTCAGGGTAATTAAATTTCCCAGACATGCTATTACCACCACCCTCGAAAGGCATAGTTTTGAAGCCTTCGTTCACCTTAACCTTGGGTTGAGCCTTCTCTATTGAAAGGAGGTACGAATCGTAGTACCACAGGAAGCGCCGTTTGCAGAGATCTTTAAACGGTTCGAAAAGCGGCTGAGTCTGGTCTAGATCCTCGTCGTACTCTGTGCGGAAAGGGGTTTCCAATGGCGGGAGATCGTCAACGCTGCCATCTGAATGAATACCGAGAAAATCTTCTAGGCGCTGAATAACGGCAATTCTTAGTGTTTCGTGTCTGATCTAGGAAGTGTCAGGATTCCGGAACACCGGACCAGACTGAAGGAGATTCACCTTCGCAATGTAATGAGCTATGTTCGCCGTATGCTCACCTGCTGAATTGGTTTCGAAGCCAGGTTCATTCTCAAATGGATTTGAGGACATCAGGCTTTGGATTGAGATTAAGATTGATTCGAGGCCTTGAGCAGAGGACCACTCTTCGCTAGGGTCTCCTCTCCAGGTCCTAATACTTTAATTATAACGGCTCATTGGACGCCTTGCGTAAATAAACGTACCCAAGAATCGACCTGTAAAACGTATGAGTCCTTTCCAAAGTGACCAGTTGCATAAAGGTAACTCACAAGCAAACTTTACCCGCAGCGTAAATGTTGGGATTGAATCGGCACCGTCCCCCGTTGGTAGTCCTAGCCTTTACATCGGGCGGTATACCGGGGTAGTCTAGCAGTTGTCAGTTGAGCAAGTGCAGATAGAACAGCACCGGCCATGGTCACCCCTAGGGAATTTGATATCAAACTAGGTGGTCACCAATCAGCTCTGGTGCATGACGAAAGTCGAAGTTTTGCAGCATACATCAAAGAAACCGAACTCATAAGGCGTGTCTGGTGGACCAACTATCATAGCCTTCACATTTCGAACGTCGACGTCACGACAGGCCACCGCGATTGCTGGAATGAGAGTCAGATTAGTGGTGCAATGAGGAACCTTAGTTTGTTAATATACATAGGTCTGTGTTCTTCTGGATTTGCGCGATCTCCTGGAATGTGTCAGTCATTGACAGCGTTACAATTCAATCGACCCACTCCAGTAATGCGAAGAATTGCTTGATTCGACATTGACTTGGCTGAATTGGTAGAGGCTGAAGGAGAAAGAGTTATGGAGGCGGAGCAACTTGGTGTCAATAGAGAAAGTTAGGCCGGCTACACGACTCAGCAATTCTTTTCATTAAGGCATTGAGTATGATCGGATTCATGCAATGATGAAAACGCATGGGTGTGTGCGTACCGTAAAGAGGTACTGAGCCTTGTGAACAAAGAAACAGCCGTTGACACGTTATGGTATCGAATTCGCAAGTGACACCTAAGACTTCGTTACCCTCGTGTAAGGTATTTTTTTTTACCTTATCCGTACGGAGTATGTAGTACAGACATCAATACCACCTCGAATTGCTGTTGTTCGATTTACGAATTCCACCTACGTGTCTGATAATCACCCATACCTCCACCCAGAAGATGCTTTGCTCATTCGCTTGTACGATATTAGTTTCTGGGATAACGACTCTTGTTGAGTTTGTCCATGACAGACAAAAGACAGAGCGTTGGTTGTAGGGCCAGCGCAAAGGCAAAGCCTTATTCTACATGGCTTGCATGCACATAGTAATATCATAAACCTTTGATGCTCGTTTCGCAAGCACAGTAATGCACCAACATAGGTAGTAAAACATAAATGGAGTTTCCATGGAGGCTCTACTCTAAACCGGTCCCCACAGCCGAATTCATTGGATCACAACCCCGGTTCCTTGATCAATACAATAATAAATTAATTCCTGTACAAGGTATTCAATGTGACAGCTTTACTACCACACTACGTACTTGTGACAGCTCACTGCTTGCTGCATTTCTCGAACTTCTGCCTACCTTAATCCTACGTCGAATCTCGCCACATTCGAAACTCGCGCCGCCGTGTCAAGCTTCGTATTCCCACCTACGGATAGCCGACATTCCATCCAGAGGCGCAAGCGTCACTTGTA
>JAABUL010002891.1_pt1 | contig 27093 bp, 3 predicted proteins | sample 5559151 | NCBI WGS metagenome assembly JAABUL01 (sample SAMN10711876, study PRJNA513368) | rock metagenome | isolation source: Antarctica rocks | place: Antarctica: Victoria Land, Pudding Butte sud | reverse complement strand
AAAAAGAAAATATTTTTTATAATATAAAAGTAGATTTTGAAACAAATAAGAATTTTAATATAATATTAAAAAACAAAAACATTAAAAACTTATAAAAATTAAAAAAAAAATATAATTCTAATTATATAAAATTCGATTTACAATTACAATTAATACAAATAATTTAATAATTTAATTTAATTGCTTTGCAACAAATCTATCTAATATTTTAATAATTTACTAATTAATTTTAATTTATTTCTTTAATTTTAATATACAATATATATCTAATTAAAAATATATAATAATTAACAAATTTTTAAGAAATTAAAAGAGTTATTTAATAATATTGACAAAATTAATAAAAAAAATATTAATAATTTTATTAATAGTTAGTTAAACTATATTTGTATTTGTTTTATATAAATAACAATATCAAAAAAAAAATTTGAAAACAAAAATTTTGATAAATTTAAACAAATTGTTTAATATCTAATTTTGCTACAAAAATTAAATAGAAGTTAGAAAAATTTTTGCAAATTCAAAAATTGTATCTTTTATTTTTTAATAAGAAAAGAGTATTTGTTTTAAAAAATAGACAAAAATATATCTCTATATAGAATAGTAAATTAGACAAAAAACAAAAATTAAATTATAAAAAATTTGTATAACAAAAGTAATTATAAAAAAAGAAAAAATATTTATTAATATATTGCAAATTGATATTAATAGCAAAATCTATTTAAATTTTGCAAAAAATATATTGCAAATTGCAATAAAGATTAGCAAAAAGTTTTTAACAAATAAAAGAAAATTATATATTTAATTTATATTTTTAATTTATAAAAAAAGATTGTTATAAACTATATTTATATATTAATTGCAAAAATATTTGTTAAAATAAAACTAATAGTTACTCGAAATAATTTAATAAAATAGATAGAAACTAAAATAATTTCAAATTTTAAAATACTTATTATAGTAAAATTTCTATAAAAGAATGTTTTCTATTAATATAAATATATTAAGAAAATAATTATAAATAACAAATTCGAAAATAAAATTAAAATAATAATTGAATTTTTAAAAAAATATAGTATTAAAAAAATAACAATATTAACTTATTATTTATAAACAAATAAAATAATAAAAAAAGAATATAGATTTATTGTTAATATTTTATTTAAATTAACAAAAAAAGTATTTATAAATTAATTGTAATATTTGTATACAATTTTGTAAACAAATAGAATAACAATTCGAGAATCTATTAAAAAAATATTGTTTTATTTGAAGTTTAAATACAAAGCTATACTATTAATTAAGACAAAATATTTAATCTAATATATTATAAACTGAAGAAAAGTGTTAGGGACTAGGCTCGAAACCTCTATCAAAGAGATATCTAGATTAGTAACTAGATGGAACTCAAATCTATACTAGATTTAGTATATAGAACAAAAGATAAAAGAGAAAAGAGAGAAATAAAACAACGTTAACTATATAAGATTGCAAACTTTATATCTAGCAAGAATTAATTTAGATCTAATTTAGTTTAATTTAAATTTAATTAAGATTAAGCTCAAAAAATTAAGCAAGATTAAAACAAAAAGTTGTTTAATTGACAAACGTAATTGGCGAATTGCTAATCTAACACTATAACAATAGCTCTTCTCTACAAGATAGAGCTTTTGCAAGACAATCAAACAATATAATAAACTATCGAAAAATCGAAAAATTAAGAGTCGACAAGATTTCGAGAAGCAAAATAGAACAAAACGAAATAACTAGATTTATTAAATTAGATAAAAACAAAACAAGACAAGAGCAAAACAAAATATTTGAATTTATTAAATCAAGTTAAAACAAAAAACAACAAAAACGAGACAAAATATCTAGATTCAATAAATTAAACAAAATAAAAAGAGAAAATCTCTACTATTTGGACAAAACCTAGACGAGATTGAACAAAATTAAATTAATTGAATTAAGATTGAGCGTGTTTAAAATAACAAAATACTATCGAAACAAAATAGAAAAATTTCTATTATTTGAACAAAATTTGAACAAAACTTGATATCTAGATTTATTGAATTAGATAAAATAAAACAAAAAAATCTCTATTATTTAGATAAGATTTGAACAAGATTAGATTAATTAAATCAAGATTAAATGCGTTTAAAGTAACAAAACACTATTAAGACAAAATAGAAAAATCTTTGCTATCTAAACAAAATCTAAACAAAACTTAATATCTAGATTTATTAAATTAGATAAAATAAAGCAAAAAAATCTTTGTTATCTAAATAAGATTTGAACAAGATTAAACTATTTTAGTCAAAATTAAACGCGTTTAAAGTAACAAAACACTATCAAGACAAAAGAAGAAAATCTTTGTTATTTAAACAAGATCTAAGCAAGATTTAAGCAAGATTTAACTAACTTAGTCAAAATTTAACGCGTTTAAAGTAACAAAATACTATTAAGACAAAACAAAAAAATCTCTATTATCTAAACAAGATCGAAACAAGATTTGAGCAAGATTAAAAATACTATCTATTTTTTTTGATATTAATAGTTAGAAACAACACAAAATACTATATATAATCTCTTAACAATAGAATTGACTAGATAGTATTTATCAAAAATTTGTTAACAATTGTTCAAAAGATTAAAAGATTTTTAGATAAAAAAATAATTTTTTTAGTTAACATAGTATTTAAGCAAAACAAAATTAAAACATTTATTATATTTAAAGTTCAAAATACTATTAATATATTAAGATTTTTTGCTATTTTTAACAACAACAAATTTACAAGATTTCTAACGCTATTTAAATAAAAAATCGATAGCAATATAGCTAACAAAAATAGTATAGAAGACAAACTAAACTTTTATAAATATAGATAACTCGAGCTCGACAACTAAAGAATTTCTTTCAAAAATACATTTTATTTTAAAAAAATCAATATAACAATTGTCTAGTTTAATTATAGAACAAGCGATATTAAAATTTTTAACATTAAATTAGATTTTGTTATTTGCAAAATATCTAAAACAAGAACAACAAAAGCAATTAATATTGAACTTATAGATAGCTTAAGCAACAAGTATCTTATTATATAGATACTAAATAAGTTTTTCTATTTTTTAGATAAAATTTTCGACATTGATCAATTGAATTCGAGTCTAAATTGTAAAATTGAACAACAAAAGTTTTGAAAACTTAAAATCTAAATATAAATTCTAGTTCGAATTAATTAGAAAAAACAAAACAAAAATTGTAAACAAAAAAATATTATTAACAACAAACTTGATATCTAAAAGTTATTTAGTCTAGTCGTTCTATATATAGTTGACCAAAACACAAAAATAATGTTTTATAATAGTGTTAACTTGTTCAATTTAACTATTAGTCTCGAAATAATATACAATAGATAATTTGACGTCAATCTTTAGCATTTAACAAAAATATTTTTAAACATCGAAGATAAATTGTGTGTCTTAATTAAACACAAAGAACTCGAATAATCTATAATATTTTTAGACATAAATATAAAAGCAATTGATTGCTTTCTTTATTTCTATAGAAGTAGTCAAGACTAAATATTTTATCTTAATAAAACAATTAACAAAAACAAGAACGTATCTATAAATAATATTTATAAAAATACTAGACAATAAAAAATCTACGTAGTCTATAAAGATATTACGTCAACAATATTTAAAAACAAAAAAAGAATACAATCATTTTTGCGTCTTTTGTTTAAAAGATTTAAAATAAATATATATATAATAGTTTTGTACAAAGCACTAAATATATTTATAAATATTAAATTATTAATAAGTTCGACTAATTAGTTTGTAGTATTTTGTTCTTTCTAAATAATTATTGACGACATTATTATAAATAAGTTAAATTACGCGAAGACAAAGACAATTCGAGTTAGAAATATACTTTTTTTCTTAAAAATACAAAAAGTTGAAGCGTTCTTTATACTTGACTAGAGAAATTTTATTGTAATAATATATTTTATTACAAAACGCTTCGAGTATTTAAAATGCGAATTAATTGCTAACTTCGATTTGATTTTACAAAATTTAAATAAAAACATTTTCTAAATTTTTGTTAAAATTTAAGATTTTTTAATTTAACTAAAGTTTGATATTCTTAATATCGAATTCTTTTACATCTAGCTTTATTAAAACTAATGTAATAAAAAAAGTTAAAAGAATTGAAAAAAAATATAATTAAACAAAATCTAAAATAATAATTTAATATTAAAAATTTTCAACAATCTTAAAATCTAGAATATAGATTTTTAAGATTGTCTGATATTAATATAGATATTAAGAGTCGAAAATATTCTTTTTTTTAAAAAGATTTTTTAAGCAATATATAAAAATATTTGATTTTTCGTCAATTTTGTTAAAACAATACGTAATTTAATAGTCGAATTAAGACAAAAACTTGTTCTATCAAACTTAACAACAACTTAGTTGCTTAATTAATATAAAATACTTAAAATTTTTATAATTTGTAATTATTTCAATTAAATAGATTAAATTTTTAAGTTCGAAACATTATTTTTCGAATACGCAAACAATAGTTATAAATTTCTTATTGTAGATCTTATAGTTACATTCGACTAAATTGTGTTTCTTGAAAAAGTAAACAATTAAATAAAAAACTTTCTCTTTATTGTATTAAGAAAGAATATTTTCGAATATATAGTTCGAAGCATTAATTTCTATTATAATCTTGTAGTTTAAATTGTAGTAACAAAATACTATATCGAAGATAAAGACTTTCTTCAAAATAATAAATACTAATTAATATTTTTTAAATTAAACAAAGAATTAATTCTTTTTAATTAAATAAATTAATAAAACAACTATTTTACTATAATTGTAGATAAATCTTCTATAGAAGTTTGCAAATTCTAGAAAGCTTTAAATATTCTTAACGTTAATTAAAATAAATTAATCAACAATAGTATCTATTTTCGCTAAATTTATTTTGATTTTTTCGATAATAATTATTAATTCTAGATACAAGACTTAAGTAACGTAAAACTCGTATTTAATTATATTTGTTTATAAATTTGTTTTGCGCAATTTTCGAAAAATAAATTTGATATAAATTTTGTGTTCCAATTTATTATTATTATAAATTAGAATATTATTTAGATAAACAATACAAAATTTATCTAAAAAATTTCGAAAAATTTTGTTAATATATTTTTGAAACAAAATAGATCTATTATATAAATCGAAAAATATAATAAGATACTTAAAGAGTTTAAAACAAATACAAAAAACAATAAAAATTTTATCTTTTTCTCAAATATGTAGTCGATTAAATACTAACATAATATTTAGCTTAATAAAGATTTTGACTCGATTAAAACAATTTAGTGTCTCGAAAATTAAAGACAAAGAATATCTATTTTTGATTGTAATAGCATTTAAATTTTTATAGTTTATGCAAAATTTAAATCTATTTTCGAATTTTTTAACAAAAAGAACAAAGACTATTGTTTAAAAATAATTAATTCGAATAAATTTTTTGCTAAAATTTTTATTTAAATAGCGACAAAGTTCTAGAGCTTTATTATAATTTATATTATACAAAACAAAGATTAGAGACTAAGTATTTTCTTTAATATAAATAGCGTAATTGTAAAAACAATAAGAAAGCAAAATATTTATCTTTTTTTTAAAAAAAATATCAAGAAACTCGAAATATCTAAAAAACAAAATTGTAGTTAAATTGATATTTTTGTTTTGTTAATAGTATTCTAGATCTTTTTAAGTAGTAAAAATTATTAAATAAAGTTTCTTTTCTATCTAATAAAATGCTAGACAATAATTTCGATTATAAATGTTAATCTTGATATTTCTATAGAACAACAATAATTTCGAGAGATTTAATAAATTAGAAATTTAAACAAGATCTAATTTAAATCTAAACAAGTTTTCGACTAAATTTAGAAAAATATCTATTTTTCGAAAAATAATACTAAAAATTTCAATATTTTTTGCGCAAATAATGCGATCAAATTCACGAGCTTTTAACTTAATTATATTAAGTTGTATAGAAGATTATTTAACTTGTTTTGTACGCTATTCGATAAAAATTCAAAAAAACAAAAAACTTCAATACTTAATTTTCGAGAAATATCTTTTCTAAATAATTTGAAAAATACAACTAGAAGTTTTTTGCTTTAGACTAGACAAAACAAAACAAAACTTAAAATCGAAATAGATAGATTGTTTTTTATAAACGAGACTAAACTGTTTTTAAAGAGCAAAACTAAATTGCTTTTTACAAACAAATTGTTTCTTAAGAGCAAGACTAGATTGTTTCTAAAAAGTAGAACTAAATTGCTTTTTGCAAGCAAATTGTTTTTTAAAAGCAAGACTAAATTGTTTCTAAAGAGTAAAACTAAATTGCTTCTTGCAAACGAATTGCTTCTTGTAAACAACTAGAATACTAAATATCTTTTAACAAAACAAATTTAAACAAAATAAAAAGATTTAATTGTCAAGAGTAATAGCAAGAATATTTTAATTTTAAAGCTTCTATATATGTTAAAACTTCTTAGAAGACAGAAATTCTTTTTTTTCTTAAATAGTATTATAGATTTTGACAAACAATTAACAACAATATTTAAAACAAAAAGAAAAAAATATAGTAAAAATATTATAATCAAAGTTTGTGTCAATAGAATAACAACAAAGTTACAATAAACTTATAACAATAAAATACTAATTAAGTTTAATAATATAGAGAAATAGTCTCTCGATATAATTGTCGAAAGCTATAGTAATTTCGACAATATAAATAATATTGTTTGTTAAAATTGCTTAACTATCAAAATCTCGAAGTTTACAAAACTAAATTAATTAATAAAAAGAAAGATTATATTGTTGTACAAAAGATTTATTAATAAAAATATAAGTTAAAACTTTATTATCAATTAGAGTTATAATAGAAATTCGAGATAAAGTTTGATATAAAACAAAGAAAACTATTATATAATTATTTTTAAATATAGAATTAAATTTAAAAAGTTTTAAAGCTATTTTAATCAAAAATCTTTTATAAGATTAAAAAGAAAATAAAAACAAAAAAATTAAAAAACAAAAAAATATATAGATTGATTTTCGAACGCAATTTTGCTTAAAAACTAGACTTTTTTCGCTAATAGCAAAATATCTTTGTCGATATTAAAAGTATTATTTAGATCGACAAAGCAAAAAGAGAAAAAATTTTTATTAAAAATTTTTTTGATAGTTTTGTTCGAATATTGCAATTTGCAATAGTAGTATAGTTTTTACTTATTGCAAATTTCTTTAATTTCTAAAATAACTAAGAATTTGTCTTAAACAATAGCAATAACAAAGCTCAAATCTATTAGCTCGCCAAATATTATAAAAATTGTTAACACAAATAAAACAACAAAAACAAAGAGAATAACGCAAGATTTCAATAAATTGTTAATTGAAATTAAATTGTTTTTTGACTTAACAAAAGCAACAACAATTGTAATAGTGCAAAATTAACAATATTTAAGTTGCTAAAACTTCTTGTCGATCTTAATAAAAGCTTGAATTTATTGTTGAAAAATAAATAATTGTTTGTTATTAAAAGTTTGTCAAAATATAATAGCAACTTGAATAAAATAATTAATATTGCGCTTTGTACAATCAATTAATAAAGTATTCTCTATTTAAGAAAATTCTTTCTTCTAATAGAAAAAATTGTAATATTTGACAAAACTAATAAAGTCTTGTTTTAGAATTTTGCAAAAATACAAGTGTGTATCTTTCGATTCGAAGAGATTGTTACAATAGTAACGCAAATTTCGATATTATTTGTCAAAAAAAACAATAATACAAAGACTATTAATTCGATATTAATTTATAAAATTATAAATCTTCTTATCTATAGTAAGTTGTAATTTCGCATAGACAATTTTAACTTAATCGATAAAATATCGATTATAGTTTATATTTATATATTGTATAAGATTTTGCTTTTATGTATCTAACTAATTCTTATCTCTTTTGTATTGTAATATATTAAAAAGCTTCTTAAATCTAAAAATAACAAAAGCAATAATATTTGTAGAAAGCGATAGAAGTTGTATAACGAAAATAGATTGATTGCTTATAGCTTAAGCAACAATTTGTGCAATTGCAATTATAGATATCGAATTTAATTTTGCAAAAAAAGAGCTTAAAGCAAACAAAATAAAAGTAATATTAATATTAAATTGTGCTTAATTTTAAAGCTCTCGAAATTGATATAGAGTTTCGATTAAATTTTAAGTAATTTGTTGAACAAACTTTTTTGTAGTAAATTCAATCTCTAATAAGAGTTCGAAATGCTCTATTGAGTCGATAATTAAATAAATATTAATATATTCGAGAAAATTAGATTTTAACGCGTAAAAGTGTTGCAAAAAGTATAGATCTTTTGTAATATTAAAGACTAGACTTGAAATATTTATTAAAAAGATATCTAAATTGATAACTAAATACAACTTAAATTTATACTAGATTTAGTATACAAAATAAAAGACAAAAAAAAAAAAAAAAAACAATATTAACTATATAAGATTGCAAACTTTATATTTAGCAAAAATTAATTTAGATTTAATCTAGTTTGATTTAGATCTAATCAAGATCGAACTTAGAAAATTAAGTAAAATTAAAACAAAGAGTTGTTCAATCGACGAACGTAGTTGACGGACTACTAATCTAACACTATAACAAAAAGCTTGTTTAATAACAAATTTACTAATATTGCAAACAAAATTATTAAAAATAAAAAACAAAAATATTTAAAAAATAGTTTTATATCTTTGTTGTTTCAAAAAAGAAAACAAGAATTTTTTCGATAATAATTATTAACTGCAAACGTATTTATTTTAAACTAAAAATTTAATTTTATTATATAATATTAAACTTAATAAGAGATACAATATAAAACTATTTTTTTAATAGTTAAATCTTTTTAAAATAAGAGAAAAAAACAAAACTAAAGATTTTTATATTTTAAAAAAAATTAATAATATAAAACTTAAATATATCTATTTAGAAAATTGATTAAAAAAATATATAAAAAAAAATTAAAATTTTTAGATTTTTGCAAAGTCGAAAAACAAAAATAAGAAAATAGAAAATAATTTTATATAAAAAATAGAAAATTAGTCTAATTAAAATAACAAAATATTATTTGTAATTATTATATTATTGCTATCTTATTACAATTATTTAAATTATACAAAAGCATAAAAAGAAAATTTAAAAAGAAAAAGAAAATTGCAATTTTGATATTTGTTTTATTTGCAAGAGTTTTAATATAAAGCTTATTAATTTATATATATTAGAAAGAAATTTAATTGTATAAAGTAATTTACAAAATATTATAGTTTTAAATATTTGAAGAAAACAAATTAAAAAATTAAAAAATTAAAAAATTAACAATTTCGATTAATTAGAAATAAATAAATAGTATTAATATTTGTTTGTTTATTCTAATTAACTAAAATTAACAATTAAAAAATAACCTAAAAATATTAATAGCAAATTTTAATGTAAAATTCTAGAATTTTACAATTTTTTTCAAATTATAAAGAACAAATTTTAATTATTTTTTACAAATTATTTTTTAACAATAAAGATAGCAAAATTATATATTAATTATATTAGCTTTATATTTGTTTGCAAATTAATATACAAATAAATATTAGTATAACTTTTTTGTATAATTAATATATTGACGTTTTATTTTTAAGCTTAATTTAATAATATTTTTCTATAGCTCTTCGAGCTTTCTAAGCTTTCTAAGAAAATCTAGAATTAGAATTAGATTATATAACTAATTAAGATAATCTAAATAAATCAAATTTATATTTTTAGAAATTATATATTTTTTTAAAATTCGACAAATTAAAACAATCTTAATCGAACTTAGCTTTAAAAAGTTTTAATATTTAAAATTTATTATTGTATTTAATAGTTGCATAGTTGCGTTAATATTAATGTTAAAATTTTATAAATTGCAAATTCGATCAATTCGAACAAAATTTATTTGAAGAATAAGTTTTAATAACTCGATTATTCTATATATATATAGAGAATAACAATAATATCTTTAGATAAACAAGTCTATTAATAATAGATAAAACAAGAAAAATTCTAATTATCTTGCGAAAATTTAACGTTTTGCTAAAAGATACTTGCAAAAATATATTTAGTCTCTTGTTATTAGCTTTTCTCAATTAATAAGTATAATACTTAGCTATACTTAGAGTTTTATAAGTTTTATTTGTTCTTAATTTAAGATATAGTAACTCTTAAATACTTAGTCTTGCTAGCTTGCTTAGAGCAGCTTAGAGTCTCAAAAAAAAACGCCAATATAGTATAAATATTGCAAACAACAATTAAGTCTATAAGTAAAAATTCTCTATATTTAAAACTTTATATTTATTAAATATTTAAAATAAGTTATTGTTTTATTTATTAAAATATAGTAACTTAATAATTTAATTCTTTATTTGCAAAAATCTTTTTTTCAATCTATTATTTTTTTATAAATTTTTTTTTATTAAGCTTATATTATAGTAGATTTAGAACAACAATTACAAAATACTAAATATAAACAATTTTTTGCAAAAAAAAATTCTTAATTTCTATCAAAAAATTAAAATTAAAAACAAAAGTTATTATTTATATTAATAGAAAAATCTTGTAAAGAACAATAGCTTATATTTACTAAACAAAATATAAATTAAGTTTTAATAATATTAATATATATTTTTTGTAATTAGAAATTAACTTTTTTAACTAAATTATTTTAAATACAAAATTAGCAAATACTATTGCAACAATTACAAATATTGCAGTATTAAATTTCTTAGACTTAAACTTAAATTAAATTGTAAAAAACAATTATTTAATCTATAAAAAACAATTTAATTATTAAAAATTGTATTTATACTTAAGTAGTTGATATTTTTCTTTAATATAATAAAATTACTAACAACAAAAAAAGGAATATTTGAAAATTTTTCAAAATATAATTTTAAATATTTTAGAAATAATTAAGAATTAGATATAAGATTTGTAACAAACAATTAATAGAAATATTTAACTACTAATAGATAATTTATTATAACAAGAATTAAAGAATATAATATAAGAAATTAATCAAAATAAGAAGTTATAAATTTAAAATAATTTAATTTAATTTTGCAAACTATAATTATTAGAGACTGCAAATATATTGTCTAAAAATGTAGATTAATTAATTATCGAAACAATATTATAAATAACAAAGAAATACAAAAATTTGCAAAGAGTTTTAAAAAAATTAAATTAAACTGTATATAATTAACTTAAATCTTGCACTATAGAATCGAAATATATTGCTAACTATATAGTCGACAATTACAACAAAATAAATACTAAAATATTTAAAAATACAATAATATTTATCAAATAAAAGCTTTTAAAAATTAAAATAAAAGATTGTTTTTAAAAGTTTAATTTAATTAGAGTTTTAGACACAAAACTAAAAAAAACTTATTAAACAAAAATTTAAATAATTTTATTTTTTTTTGCAAAAAATGTAGAAAGAATGTAGACTTAAAACAACAAATAGAAAAAATCTAAATTATTAGATTTGAAATTAAAGTTAAAGTTAAAATCTAAAAATAACAAAACTTATAAGAAACAAAACAAGAGAGGAAAAAATTAGAATTTAGATTTTTTTGAAGAAATTTTTTCTTTGTTATTACAATTGCAAAATTTGATATTAAGATTATCTATATTAGATTTTAAATTATCTAAAATTATTAATACAACAAAATTATATATTTTAATTATCGAAATTGCAAAAATCTTTTTAAAAATAATAGCTATTTTTATTTTAATAAACAAAATAAACAATACAAAGAATTGTCTATATATAAAAGTAAATATAGATTTGCAATATTAAATTAACTATTGTTTAACAATATCAATTAAAGTCTTTTAATTAATTAAACTAGCTATATCGACAAAAAAGCAAGAAGAAGATCTAATTATAATTATATTAAAATTAATTATATATATAGCTTATTAAAAGAAATTAGAATTTCTATTAAAAATAAATCGAATTTCTAATAATTAAATTAAGAGATAAATAATTTAGTATTACAAAAAACAAAACAATTTTTTAGTATTTGTAAAACAAAATAGATTTAATTTGCAGTTTAATATTTATTTGCTTGTTTTTAAAGATTTTTTAAAACAATATATTTACAAGAGAAAAGAGCTAATCTTTCTACTTAATAATTTTCAATAAATTGATATTTAATTTCGAGTAATAGATAATACTAATCTAGCAAAATAGAATTAATATAAAATTATTATTTGCAAAAACTAATTTATTTATTTGATTATAAACTTAAAATATTAGATATAGTTGCAATTTTAAAACAAATTGCAAATAATATTATATTATTAGCAAAAAAATAATAATTAACAAAAAAAGTAATTTCTTAATTGTTTGTTTTCTATATTGCAAATAATAGTACAAATAAATCTAGATTCTTATATAATATATATATTTCTATGTTACAAGCTTACTAAAGCTATATTAGTAATTTAGATTCTATATCTTTGGACAAATCTACTATTATATTTGATATACTCGACAAACAAGTATTGCAAGCAATTATATTCGATATATTTAACAAATAAATATTGCGAGCAATTATATTTGCTATATTTGACAAGCAAGCAAAACAAACAATCAATATTTTTTTAATATATAAAAACAAGAATACAACTTTCTTATAAATTGTATTCAACTGATTATAAATTTTTATTTATTATTACTTTGATTTATCGAATCTCTTTTAAAATTTATTAAATATAGAAATTGTCTATAGTTGCAAATCTTGTTATCAAGTAATTGCTTATATTGCTTAAAGATATCTATAAATCTCTTTAATAGCACAATTTATTTTAATATTTTTGTAGAAAATACTAGTGTAACACTTTAAATATTTTAAAAATATTTATGTTAAATCAATGCGCTTCTACTTCGAACATTAGTTTATCAATATTATGTCGATTATCAATTATAGAAGACAACAAAATTAGAATTAATAAATTCGATATCTACTATAAAAATTGTATCAATCTAAAGAACTAACTTATACAAATAGATATCTATTTTATTTTCTATTTTATTTTAGCAAATTAGAAGACAATTTTTCTATTAATATTTTTTAGAGAGAGAGCTTAATATTAACTCAAGTCAAATTTACAAAAATATTTGAAAAATAATAGCAAAAACTTCTATGCAATATTTATAAACTTCAATAACTTCAAAAAAGAGTTTCGAAAAATCTTTAAAACATTTAACAAAAAACAAATCGTAAAAAGAGTAATTTAATATTTAATTTAACAAATTTTTGCAATAGACTATGTTGCAAGATTTTAAAAATATATTAATTTAATCAAGTAAAACAATATTGTATTTATAACAATATTTCGACGAGATCTTTAAAACAATCTAAAGAACAAAATTATATATAATAGGAAAATTCTTAGCAATATATTTGATCTTATTAAAGTAATTATCGATTTCGACAACAAATTGTATAAAAAAACTATAAAAAAAAGATACAATTAATTTTGAAAAAAAATAGAAATCTTTTTTGAATTAGCAATCGAATATTAGCAAAGAAAATCTTGTTCTAATTAGAAGTATAGTAATTTTAATTATTGTAAATTTGCATCTATAAAACTAAATTTTACTTAGCAATATAAAAAGAAATTTTTTAGAAAAAAGTAAAATAACAAATTCCAAAAAACATACTATTTATATAACAAATCGAGTTACTTTGCAAGAGATTGTCGATTATAGAACTTAATAAATCGTCGACAAATCAATACTATATTAAAAAAGATATTTAATAATTAGAACAACATCAAAAAGCAAATTAATATAGAGACAAATATTTCGAAAACTAAATCGAATAACAACTACTATTTAATAGAAAATCTAAATTAATTATAGAAAGTTCTAAATAGAATATTATTAGACAAAATATTTGTATCTATACAAAAAATTAATCAAATACTTAATAAAACTATAAGAACAAAACAATCAAAAATATTATACTTTTATCTAGCAACAAACTTAGATAACAAATATAATTAAAAGAACGTTTACAAATATCTAGACAATATTATAAAGCATCTTAATATTTTAGCTAGTTTAACAAAAAAAAGAGAGATAAATCAAATTGTAAATAAATGCAAGAAAATGCTAAAAACCAATATTACTATAGAAAAAGAAATTCTCGATAAAATCGAACAACAATTGAGGAATATAAATCTATTTCAAGAGAAGATAAAGAAAGCAAAGAAATACGCAATATTTAGTTGAACAAAATATTATAACAACTTATGCTAGACTTATTTAGAAGACAAAAAAGAAATTAATTGATTTTCTAAAAAGTCAAAATTATTAATTTAGTATAGAAAAAAAGTTTAACGCAAATAAACGCTTAAAATAGAAGTTACAATATTAGAACAAAAAAAAGTTTAAATTTTTTAATAAAAAGTATATTAGAGAAATACAATATATTAGCTTAGCAATAGCAACTAAACTTAATAGTATACGTACAATATTTTATTATACTAGTTAAAATTAATAGTTGTCGATTTATTGCAATAATCGATTTTGATACAATAGATAATTTTATAGCTAGAGCTTTTGCTAAAAGAGAAAAATATTTTATTTAAAAAAAGTTTAATATATACAATCTAGTAGTTGTAAATAAAAATTTATTATTCGACAAAAATAAAAAAGTAAATAAAGAAACAAAATTACTATTAATAGCTATTTAGCAATATTACAAGAAACTAATCTTTAATATAGTAAAAATAGTTACTTACAATATTGTTCTAAAAATATTTTAATTAAAGCAACACAATTTAGAAGTTAATTAAAATATACAAGTATTTAGATTTGCGCAATATAATTACGTAATTTATATTTAATCTATATATCGACAATGTTTAATAATAGATAAAAGATTAAATCGAAAATCGATTGCAAATAGCGAACTTGCATTTTTGCAAAAAAACAATTTAACAAAGTTTAACTTGACAAATATTAACAAAAATTAATCGAATTATAAAATCAAAATAAATAAAGAAAATTACAAATTTTTTAAAAATCTTGAACTATCTAATATAGCAAAGAAATCGCTAAAGTATATATTACAAATATACAACAATTAGAAGTATCTATTTCAAAAAAAAAAAAAATTTTTTTTTTCTAAATATTAATTGTAAAATTATAAAATTAGATTTAAACTAAACAAGCAATTTATGTTTAAATTTATATATATTTTATTTAAGAAAAAGCTCGAAGTACTTCGCAAGTATTTGACAAAAAACAAAAAAAAAGAATTTATTAAAAAATTTTAATTATAGATAGAATATTCGATTCTTTTTGTATTAAAAAAGAATAAAACTTTTTGTCTATATATCGATTATTAAAAGCTAAATAATATTATAGTTAAGAATCGATATTTATTATTTAATATTAGCGAACTTTAGAATCGACTATTTAAAGCAAAGTATTTTATTAAACTAAATTTACAAAAGACGTATAATTAGATTAGAATAAAAATAGAGAAAAAGTAAAAAATAATTTTTTATACACAATATAAATTATACAAATATATAATAATATTGTTCGAATTTACGAACGTCTCGACAATATATTAGAAAATAATCAATAATATATTACAACAATATTTAAATTAATTTGTTATAATATATTTGAACAACATTATAATTTATTCAAAAATCTTAAAAAAGCATATTAGTTATATTTTCAAAATATTAAAATATCTAAATATAAAAAACTTATATTTTAAATCAAAGAAATACAAATTTTATTAAAAAAAAGTTAACTTTCTTAAATTTGTTGTTAAACAACATAAAATACATATAAATATTAAAAAGCTACAAACAATTAAAGAATAAATATTATTAATAAATATTAAAAAAATACAATTCTTTTTGAATTTTATAAATTACAATAAGAAATTTATTAAAAACTATTTAGTAAACACAATATTATTGACAAATTTTACAAAGAAAAATACGCTATAATTATAGAGATTTGTAGAAGAGAAATTATTTCAAAATCTTAAACTAAAATATTTGAAAAAGTCAATATTAAAAATATATAATTTGCAATTGTTAAACAAAATTGAAATCAATATATTAGATTTAGTTATCGATATATACTTTAGCTAGAAACATAAAAATATATAGTATTTAATAATATATTTTTCGAGAAAACTTTCGTTAATTAAACAAAACTATAATATATACAATAAAGAACTACTTGCTATAGTAGTTTTCTTAAAATTATAAAGAGTATATATAAAAAAATTATTAAAATTTACAATTTTTATAAATTACAAGAATTTTGTATACTTTATTACTATAAAGTAGCTAAACAAAAGACAAGTACAATAGTTAGAGAGACTAGAACAATACAAGTTTAAAATATAATATATTTTAGACAAAGATAACAATAAAGCAAACGCATTTAGTAGAAAAAGTAATTATATAAAAATAAAGAAATTGTTTAATTATAATATACTTAAAATTAACAAAAACAAATTATTATTAGCAAACAAGCATAAGCTAAATACTATATTACAAATACTTCGAAATAATATAGAAAAGTTTTTAATAAAGAAAGAAAAACTTTAGATATCTATTAACAAAATCGACAAATATATAAAAGAGCATTATAACAAACTACTGCAAAAGTATTTAAAAATAACAAATTTTTTTTAGCTTTTATACTAGTATTGTTAGTTTTTATAGATAAGACAAGTTGTTAAAATATATATTAAACAATATTTTAGTTGTTAGCAAAACAAATATAATATATATGCAAGCTATAGCAAAATACAATATTAGAAATTATCTAAGTTGTTATAAAATAAAGTTACGATAAACTTTATTATTAAATTGTCAAAATCGACGAATTTAGCAATTGAAGATAGATATAATTCGATACTAATAATAGTTAATAAGTTTATTAAGTACTTATATATTATTGCATACAAAAAGAAGTTTAACGTAAAACTACTAAAATATATTATATTAAATCGACTTATATAATATTACAATATACTTAAGAGACTAATTAATAATAGAGACAAGCTCTTTATATCTAACTATTAAAAGACGTTTCTTCTAATATTAGATACAAGACTTTAAATATCTATTGTTTATTATTTAGTTACAAATAGCTAAACAAAAAGAACAAATTAGAGTCTTAAACAATATTTAAGACACTATATTAACAATATTTATAGTAATTGAATATTACTTTTATCTATAATACAACTAGTACTTAATGCAAAGATTTCGAATATTACTAAAATAACTCTATTTTTTGCCAATTATAGCAAGAAATTAAATCTTTTTAAAGAAGAGCGCATACATTTGTTTGCGCAATTAGCTATCGAAAAAATAACAATATTAAAAAAGATATATAACAATATCTTAAAAATGCAAAAAAGATCGATTAAGTATTAAAATAGAAAACAAAAAACAATATTTTAGCTAAAAGAGAAAAATAAAATATATTTTTTAACAAAAAATCTTAAAACAAGAAAGTTAAGCAAGAAATTAAGTTATATTAAAGTTAAATTGTTTTTTGTTAAAAAGACTAAGAAATTAATTAATTACAAACTTAATTTATTTAAAAACGTCAAAATATTTCTAATATTCTATATCTTATTGTTGAAGTTAGTAGACTTAATTATATTTTTATAGAATATATTTTATTTCTATTTGCAAAAAGAAAATTAATTCGAAATCGAGAAAATTCTACAACAAAAAGATTAAAAGTATCTAATCAAATAAAAAAAATACTCTATCTTAAAGAACATATAGAAATCAAAGAAAAATCTTAATTGCTATCGAAATCTTCTAAAAAAGTTTTATTAAAACAAAATATGAAAACAATATTTCAATTTTAATTAGTCGAAAGTTAAAATTGTTTAAACGATATATTAAACAACAATTCAAAAATCTTTGTAACAAATTTAACAAAATATGTTTCTTTTATTTTTAGATTATTAATATTTTTTTATTTAGTTACAATTATTTCTTTTTTTTTATTCTTTAGAAAATTTAATTGTTTTATTAGTCGACTTAGCTTCGCACGTGCATCGCATATTTCTTTCTTTAATTATATTCGCTCTTTATAGATTTGTTTAATTAATACAAAAGAAATTGTCAAATTACAATTACAACTAGATTGCACACACTTTATATACTTTTTGAAACTATTATTTATATAGTAGATTTTATCAAACATTGTACAATTACAACAAGAACGTATCGCTAGAAATACTAGATTCAAAGCGTCGAAAAAAAAATTCTTTCGAGAGAAGAAATTTTTAATATTAATTTTTCTTGAAGACATAATAGAAAGGCATTAGATTTCGAAACAAAAACTCTAAAAAAAAGAGATAGTATTGCAAGTTTATTAAAGTTGTACTAGTAATTCAAATTCTACGTTTTTGAGCAAATCTACTATTATATTTGATATGCTCGACAAACAAATATTGCAAGCAACTATATTCGATATATTCGACAAACAAGTATTGCGAACAACTATATTTGTTATGTTCGACAAACAAACAAGACAGACAATTAATATTTTTTTAATATATAGAAACAAAAATACGACTCTTTTATAAATTGTGTTCAACTTATTATAGATTTTTATTTATTGTTACTCTAATTTATCGAATCTCTTCCAAGATTTATTCAATATAAAAATTGTCTATAGTTGCAAATCTTGTTATCAAGTAATTGCTTATATTGCTTAAAAACGTCTACAAATCTTTTCGATAGCACAATCTATTCTAATATTTTTGTAGAAAGTACTAGCGTAACATTCTATAAGACAATTACAAATATAGATTATTAACAATATTGCATTTATTAGTTTTTAAAAAATATAAAAATTAAATATTAAAATATTATTTTAATTTTAATATAAATTAGAATATCTATTAAGAATTTTAGCAATTGCAATTAATTGTTTTTTTTATTATATAAAATAATTTATTTTGTAAAAAGTATTTAATAGATAATTTTTATATTTAGATCGATATATAATTGCAAAAAACAATAAAAAAAGAATAGCAAAATAGAAGAATACTAAAAACTAAATTAACAAAAAAGAATTTGCTAAAATAAAAATTATATTAAACAAATATATTTTATTAATTTAAAAATATACAAATTATACAATTTTAAATTTTTTATTGCAAACTAAAAATTGATACAAAAATTAAAATATTTTCTATTTATATAACTCTATTAAAAAATAGAGAAATTCTAAAGAATTTTTAAATAAATAGAAAAAACAATATTGCTACAATTTATCAAAATTTGATTTTATTAGTTTATTTTTAACTAATATATCTTATTGTTTTAAAATTGCTATTAACTTTTCTTTTATATCTAATATTAAAAATACTATTATAGAATATATATTCTAAAACTCGACAAAAATAATAAAAAAGTTAAAGATACTATTCGAAGATACAAAGAAATTTAATTGTCTAGTAAAATAAACTCGAAAATATATAATATATTATAGAAAATTAATATAGAAAAAAATAGAAAAAATAGAAAATAAAAGATTTAAATTATATTTGTAAATATAGTTTATAAAATCTAAAGATTTTAAGATATTTAATCTATATTAATCTAATATTAAGAACAGTTTAAATTCTCATTTAATTAATTATAAAGAAATAATAAAATTTAAATTTTTAACTATTTATTCTAACAAAGAAAAGAAAATTCTATTATTTTAATTTAAAATTAAAAAAAAAAATATTATAAATTAGAACTAAATTAGCAATCTAAATCAAATATCTTAAAACTAGAAATAATTTCTAAAATTATATATTTATTTTTTGTTTTAAAAAATTTAATATAGATATAATAGCAATAATTTACTCTATTTTTTTTTTAGACTAATTTTTTAAATTTATATTTAAAAAACTTATTATTATTGTTATTGTTTTTAAAAAATAAACAAGATCTACAATAATTAACTTTATTAAATATTTAATTAAAATAAAATAATTTTTTCGATTCTAAAAAAAGTTCTATATAAACTAATTTATTTTATTTTTTATACAATCGATTTAAATAATAAAAGAAATAAGAGATTTAGTCTAACAATCTAAGAAAAATAAAAACAATTTTTTTATTTTCTTATTATAATTTCTATATAGATAGAAACAAAAGTTTCTTGATTTAGTAATTAAAAAACAATTAATAAAAGAGAGAAAATTGTATATAGTTAAGTAATTAGATAATATTAGACTATAAATTTAAAAATATTTGTTATTAATATTAGCAATCTATTTGCAATATATATGCAATCTCTTCTACTTAGATCTTAGAATCTTAGTTATTTAATATACTATTAGATTGTATAGTGCAATTTCTATATATATTGCAATAAGTCTCTGTTGTTATAGTTGTCTACTAATCGGAATCCTATTTCTATCTTATTATATTATAATAAATTTTATTAAAATTTAATAAAACAACAATATAGAATATATAGAATTAATAAAAATATTGTTAAACAGATTGCAGATATTAATAAGACAAAAATACTAGTTTAAATAAAATATATATATATATTTCGAATTGTAAATAAATCGAAATATTGTTAAAAACTTGCGTAATTTTATTACATAATTCTTTAAACAATTGTTTTTATCTTTGTATCTATATATAAGATTGTAGTTTTTTTAATTTAAACAAAAATTATATTACAATACTTAATTAACAAGATTTTAACAACAAATTATTATTTTAATTAAGTTAAAATTTAATTGTTTAAAAGAATTTAATAATATATTAAGATTTAGACTGCTAATATTTTGCAAATTGCGCAAGTTCGAGTTTTAATCTATAGAATTCATTTTTTTTTGTTCTTGCAACAATATTGCAGACAATTATTTTATACTATTGTTTTTTTGTTCGATTTAAGTTGTTTTTTCTTTTTAAATATTTTAAGTAAGTACAACAAATACGTTTTTTCAAATTTAATAATCTTTGTATTCGAGATTAAGAACTGTTATTTATTAAAGAAATTAATAAAATAATATAGTATATAATATAAGCAGCTTGTGTTATAGAAAGATTAATAGAATAAAAAATACAAAAGAATTTTTGTTATAGATACAAATACTTAAGTTAGTTTGTTAAAAATTTTATTAAAAAGTTTTCCAAATTTAAAAGAAAGTTCTAAATCTACGTTAACTATAATTAAGAATCTAAAAAAATAATAGTATTGCTATTCTAAATATTTAAACTAGTTTATTTAATTAAAAGATAAAGTATAAGAATTTTCAATGTATTTAAAACAATATTCGCAATATTTAAGATATAAAAAAAATAAAAGAAAAAGAAAGCTCTAAATCTGCGTCAACTATAATTAAGAATTTAGAAAAATAATAATATTGCTATTCTAAATATTTAAGCTAGTTTATCTGATTAAAAAATAGAGTGCAAGAGTTTGCAATATACTTAAGACAATATTTGCAATATTTAAAATACAAAAAAAGAAAAAAGAAAAAGAAAGCTCTAAATCTGCATTAACTATAATTAAGAATCTAAAAAAATAATAATACTACTATTTAAAATATTTAAACTAGTTTATTTAACTAAAAAATAGAATACAAAAATTTGCAATATATTTAAAACAATATTTGCAATATTTAAAATATAAAAAAAGATAATAGAAAGCTTGTTGCGCTGCTCTAATTAAACAAAAATATAATATAGCAATACTATTAGAATCTATTATTATATATTTAATTGTATTAAGTTTAATAGCAGAGTTAATTTCTAGATTGTCTTGTAGTATAAATAACAAAATATAGCGTAGAAAGTTTTGAATTTCTAGACAATATATATAATATTTTTCTCAAATTGTTTGTTTTAAAATAAGAGACAAAAGTTATAGTAAAGTTAATACTATATCGAATAATTTATTTAAAGTAAATATATTTAACAGATATAATTTGTTCTATTTCTAGCAATCTTTCTAGCAGTTATTAATTAATATACAAAATTAAAATATTATTAATATAAGTATTTTAAGAAGAATTCGAATTTTTATTTTTTTTGTTTTTAGCTAATTTCTGTTTCAGATCTTTGTAAAGTAGAAAAACAAAAAAAATTGTTTAAATTATTAACTAATACTATAGAATCTTAAGCTATTTACTATATTATAAGTTTTGTTTCTATATATTAAATAATATAATATAGAATTAAGATAAAGAGTTTATAGACTAACAAGTAATTAAGATTGTAATAATTCAGATATTTAATTATTGTATTAATATTTTAATATCTATAATAAAAGAATATACAGTTCTAATTATTATAAATAATTAAACAGTATAGTCTATTTCTATAATTATTGTATTTATTTGTTTTATAGAATACAACTATAGAATATTCTATTTAATAAATATAACAATTAATTATAAAGTTAAAATAAAACAAGTTAGATTAAACAATATTCTAAAATAAATATTATTTAATAAATTAATACACTTCAAGTATTAATAGTTTCTTAATAAACAAATTTAAAAAAAATTAAATTTTTCAAACAACAACAGTATTGCGCAGAGAAAAAAAAAATTATAATACAATTTTTTAAGTTTGTAGAAGAGACTAAGAACAACGTTAATAACAATTCTTTAAATATTTTTACAATTTTGTTAATATTTTATTTAAAACAAAAACAATTAAAAGATTAATTTTAAAATTGATCTTAAAAACAACTTTTTAATATACAAATTTATTTAATATATAAAAACGATATTAATTTTTTGTTTGTTTCAACAAATTCTCGCAAAAAATATTAAGAATTATCGGAATTCTTCTATAGTTTAGATTAGATTATATTTATTTGTTAATACAATAAAATTAATAATTTTGTATTAATTAGCAGATACTAAAATACAAATTATTATTATATTTTTTTGTTACAAGTTAAAAAAAAAAAAAAAACTAAGTATTAAATATTCTCGATTTTGAGTAATATTAAAATTGATAGTTTAATTGTATTTACTTTTTTAATATTATATAAGATATTAATATATTTACTTAGATTATTGCAAAAAAACGCAAGCAAAAAATTAATATTAAATTCGATTTTTATCTACTTAAATTTAGATACTTAGTTTTTCGAACAATATTTTACAATATATAGAATAATTAAAATCTTAATTGTATCTAATTACTGAAACTACAAAGTAGCTACTATCTCTTTAAATAAAGCTGCGTAGTTAAGCGAGTCAAATTAGATAGTACGTGTAATAGTAATAGTAGCATTTGTAATAAAACTAATTGCTAAGAAACGCAAATGCAAGAAAAATCTCGCTCTCTATAAGATACTTTCTTGTTTGCTATTAAAAAAGAGCAATGCGCAAATAGTATTTATTAACTTGATATTAATTTTGTTTAAATCTAGTTTGTGCAACTCTTTGTTAAACACGTATTAATATACGTTAAATATATTATTACAAAGCAAATCTAGCATTGCAAGATACATTTTACAATTATATTTTCTCTTAGAATTTTAATTTATAAAATCTATATTATTAGTTTTAATTGCAATATAATTTTTAAATTGTTATTGTAACAATATTTGCGAAACTATATATATTGCGATATAGATATACGAAGTTCTACTTTGCAATTATTTGCTTTTTAATAACAATAAATAGAAACAAATATTTAGAGTAACTTCTTGCACTTTATAGATAATAAAAAAGCAATAAATATTTGTAACAATATATTTACGAAATTAATATACAATTTTTTAAATATATAAAGTTCTATTTTGCAATTATTTTCAATAGCAATAAAATAAAAACAAATATTTAAAATAATTTCTTGTATCTTATAAATAATAAAAAAGTAATAAATATTTGTAATAATATATTTACAATTATTATTTTTGTCTATTTTAATAATTGTCTATTTATCTTTTTAATAAAATTGCTTTTAACAAATATTAAATAGACAATATTAATTTATTTTTCTTTGTAGTGCGTAGATGCGTTGCTATTGTTTTTAGACACAATATAAGAATATAGATATTATTATTACTATTTTATTTTCTTGCTTCTTATATTATTTCGCAAAACAATTTTGTAAATATAATTATTTTTATTTTTGTATCTATTTGCAAACTATAAAGATATTTAATTATTATAGTATTTAATTTAAATTAATACAATTGATATTACAATCTTTAAACTTGTTTTGCAATAACAATAATAATTTTTATTTTTTTTATAGATAAATATCGCAACTTTGTAAACACAATTGCAAGTATTTACTCTTTAGTATTTTATTTATTTATTGCAATTAATATATAAGTATTAAGATTATTTGCATATTATACAAAAAACAACTTTGTTTTAATTCTAATTATAACAAAGATAATTGTAAAATTAATTTAAAAGTTTAATTAATTTTTAATTGTATAGATTATTATTAATACTTTTACAAATTATTAAATAATAATAAGTAACTTAGTAGTATCGACGCTATTTTAAAGACAAGATTAATATATATATAAGCAAATTGTTTGCACAATCTTAATAAACGTTTCTTGTTTATTGTTATTATTATTATTGTTGCTATTGTTATTGCGTTTGCTTTTATATTTACTTTTATATTTGTTTTTGTTATTTTTGTTTCGATTTTTGTTTTTTTTATTTTAATTTTAATTTTTTTTGTTTGTTATAATTTTCTTTATATTTTTTGTTTTTTTTAATTTGTTTTTTAATTGCAATATAAAATATATTTGCAAATCAAAAAAAATAGAAACAAAATTAACAATATATAATAATTATTTAATATTAATGTTGCGTATTTGCTTTTAAGCAAAATCTTTTTATTATATATCTTTTAATAACAAATTGTATTATTAAGTGTTTTTGTTGCTTTATAATAAAGTATTTTTGCAAATTAAATTTTATTGTTGCTATTATATATTTTTTTTGTGCGTTTGCTTTGTTGTTATTATTATAATAGTTTTTTTTATTGTTGTTAACACTCTTTAATTAAAAATAAACTATTATATATAATATAATAAGTACAACGTACAAATTTTAAAAAAAATATTAAATTAATTCGCACAATTGCAATTGTTGTTATTAGCAATTTTTTTCGCTTTCTTTAAGTTATTTGTTATTATATTGTAATTCTTAATTCTAATTGTTTGCTTTTTAATAAAAAAAATTGTACTAAAAATTACAAGTTATTTTGTTATAATAGATTGTATTGCGAAGCTTATAATATATAAAGTTAATATATATTAATTTTGTTTGTAATAATAATTGTTTTGTTTATAATAATTATAATTAAAATATATTTTGTTTGCTATCTTTAAAATAGCGAAAATTAGTTTGTGTAAATATATATATATAATTGTGTTTTTATATATTTAAGTCTATTTTTAGATTTTTGTATTATTATAGAAGTTTTTGTAGTTTTTAAAAATATAATTTTTAAGCTTTAATTTAACTCTTTGTTTTATTTGTTTTTGCGTAATTGTTTTTGCTTTTTTGGTTTGCTAGCTATTTATTTCTTTTATCTTTTTTTTTAATATTTTTGCAATTATATTGTGTTTTTTTTGCTTTTTTTTTAATTTTTAAACTTTATTTATTGTGTTTTCGAAATATTTTAAAGACTTTTACGTATTTTTTTACAAAGTTGTGTTAAGTTATTTAATTAAATATTTAAGTATATTATTTTTGCTTTACTTATTTAGTACTTTATTTATATCTTATTTTTTTTTATTTTTAATAAAAATTAATTTTGATTTTAAATCTTTGTTTTGCGAATATCAAAATTCAAGTAGCAAAATATAAAAAATAGCATAAATTGCTTTGTACTTTACAAATAAATTTAATTAATATATTTATTTATTTTTTAATTAAAATAGTAAAGAATTTTAATTAATAATAATTAATCTTTTTTTTAGATTGCAATATATATATATTAATATTTTGCAATAGTATTTTGTTATCTATTTAAAAATTTATTAATTTGTAATTTTTATTGTAATTTCTTATTTATTGTTTCGAAATTGCTATTTATAATTTTTTTAAATACTTTTTAATATTTTGTAATTATTTTGTTTGTTTTGTAATTAAAGATATTTCTTTTATTAAGAATTTGTGTACAAATATATTTGCGAAGTTTACAATATAACTTATTAATAATTTGTAAAAAGCTTTTTTAATATTTAAGTAAATACTATTATTATATATAAACACAATTATAGATAGCAACTTTAATTAATTATTTTGTCTATAATTGCAATAAATATATAAATAGTATTTTAAAATCTAGTTTTATTTTTTTATTTAATTATTAATTTATAAATAAAATATAATATTAAATTAACACTTTGTATCTAAATGCTAGCATAACATTAATTAAAAATAATTCGTAAAAAACAAATTTTTGTCGAAAATAATATTACGTATTATTTTATAATAATATAAAACTCTTTTTATAAAAATTTTGCGAAATTTTTTGTATTAAGTTTCTTAATAGTTGCGATATAAATTGTGTACTTAATTAATTTATTAATTAATATTAAGATTGTATTATTAATTTTTCTAATATATAAATCTTTTACAAATAATATATTTGTAATGAAGTTTATTATTATTGTTTCGAAGAGTTGCGAATTTTTAAAAAATATTAAGCTAAATTTCTTATATAATTTATAATAATAAATATATAAACGTTAATAATTAAAATAGATACAAATATATTTATTAATTCTCTTAATTATGTTAGATTAATAATACTTTTATTATATTGTATCTTTAATTTGCTAATATATAAAATATTTAAATATAAAGTTATTGTAATATATATAAAAAAAAAAAATTTTGTTGTTGTAATTTTTAAGAT
>JAABUL010002890.1_pt1 | contig 27109 bp, 26 predicted proteins | sample 5559151 | NCBI WGS metagenome assembly JAABUL01 (sample SAMN10711876, study PRJNA513368) | rock metagenome | isolation source: Antarctica rocks | place: Antarctica: Victoria Land, Pudding Butte sud | reverse complement strand
GGCCTCTCCGGGGTATGGGGACGACCCTCGAAGTCTTACATCGCTCGCCAAACAAGCGTCTTTGAATAGGCACCGCTTCCCGAATTTGACATGGTCATCCTCAGTCATCAAAGACGAATTGAAGAATGTTCGGAACCAGCCAACGTGAGCAGTGGTGGGGTATTTTGGCGGTCCTTGCGAGGAAGCGGCATTGCCATTTGACCAGTGTTTCAAAAAAAATGGCGACGGTGTGCTGAACAGCCCATCATTTTCGTCTTTCGTTATTGTCCGAGCTAGGAGGCCTCCGATGTAGAACTTCACGTAATTCCGCGTCCAGTCCATCCGAATCTCTGTGTTCTCCCATGGAGAAATGGTGCCCTCTCCGAATGACCCTCTAGTCATGTTTTCATAAGTAATGACGCGACTGGTTTCAGGGGATTCTTCGCTGTGGAGCATACTGACAAATGCGCCAGAGGGTGCGTCTGTATTCTGGAGGTCGGTTGAGATCGTTTGGGAAAGATTGAATTGCAGGGCCATTGACAGCGCACTTCCACCGCCGCCAGCCCCTGCCTCAGGTGAGCGCATCAAAGAGGTGAACGATCCATACTGGATGTCCTGTCTAGAGGTCCTGATACTGCTACCAACGACCAGGTGGTCTTCCTGATACGGAGACACACGGAGCTCGAGCGAGTCCAAGCCCATGGATTTGGTATCAGAGTTCGAAAATTCAACATTGGAAAGGTCGGCGCCTTCACGAAATTGGGTGTCCCATCCCTTCTCGTAGTCATGCTCATACGTCTCTGCGACAAGGCCCGGAATGGGAAGTGAATTCGTTTCGTTGAAATATACTATCATTGATTCCGTGAACAGGTTGTGCGTATTCGCATCGTAGTAGCCGCATGAGCAACTCCCTTCTGCGGCGTTGACAGCGGCGTTGTTGAAGAGGCTGCTAATCACATACAAGTGTATTAACCCGAGTATCGCAACATTTGACCGCATCTTTGCATACACTTTGAGGAGTATAGAGCATTGGAAAGGCCTTGTGAGAGGTCGACAATGTCGATATTACGTACCCCCACCTAAAAGAATTGTGTAGAGTTCAGCGACAGCGATGTCAAATTGTGTCCGAGGCTGCAGGTACCCAGCTGGGTATTCCTGAACTAGTAGATGCCAGACAGTACGCCACATATTCATATGCATAAGGCGTAACCGAACAGTATATCTCCCCAATCACTGAATACGAGACCGTGCTTCAAATAGCGTCGATCAGGTCATTCTCACCCTTTCCGCAAAGCCATTGGACCTTCCAGCCTTGGCCATCCGCGCCCATTTCTCGCGTGTGGCCCTGGGTCGAGATTCCACGTATCGTTGTTGACCGACGATCGGTGACTCGGCAGTCCCAAAGAAGGCCAAGGCGCTTCGCATATTGGCTAGTTCCATAAAGTATGTAGAATCATGCACGCATTGCAGCTGGGTCACACTAGGACTTGGCAGCTCGGGCGGTGTGGGTGCCAATCTGCCAGATAACAGCCGTGCTGTTTCCCTGTAGGATTGCGAGGATGATAAAAGATGCCCAGACCATTAGCCAGCGGACGATTTGGTCTCTAGCGGGCCACTAGGGAAGGTGTGGCGTGGGGCTGGTATGCGCTAACCATAAACTATCATACTTTACGGAGTACCCTCCAGTAACTTATCACACGTCAGCATATAAGAGTCCCAGATGTTGAACTTGCAACGGGTCCAAGGCAAGCTGCGTAATCATGAGCAGGCTTCCAATGCCTTCGTTGATCGACAAACTAACGCTGAGTATGCTCCGAGACCCGTATCCCCAAGGCCGTAGATATCATGGCTAGGGGAACGCACATGTTGGCTTTCGGAGCCCGGCCTGTTCTTCGTGTTCACTAAATTAAAGCGTTCCAGCTCGATCAATGAAGCCACTTCCCAGGTGTCAGCATGTGCCAAATTGGGAATACCTTTCCACGGCTGTTATCATCATGGAGTGACCCGGCGGACTAGCTTGTCAGAGAGGCCCGATTCGTCATTGTGGACTTCCGAAAGAGACAGGAGCAGCCATCCTCCCGAATCAAGGATCGGTCAATGCTGTGGAGATCACCATAAGTCGCAGTGGTTGGATAACCAATCTCTACGTACAGTATGAGCAGGATCGTGGGTGATTCAATACGTTTAAAAACATCGACCATGTCTTGAGCTATGCTCCAATGGTAACTGGTACAAAGGGGCCAAAATGTACCTATTGCATCCGTGCAGCCTGACATTTGGGTGACAATCGACCATGCCGCTCCTCGCACTAGTCCAGACCCTCAGAGGTTGCCTTTTCGCAGCCCGGGTAGCGGCTTTGGGCTACGTTTTCATTGGGCTACGTTTTCATTGGCTATAATCACCCTCACAGATCGCAATGTGGAGGTTCGTGTGTTTATATTTTGGCACATCCCAATTCCACCTTTCGTGATCTGCGACCAGAGCCACCCTCACTTTCAAGTTCGCTGTTTCATATCAGTCGGACACCGCGTACTCTACAGGTGGCTAAAGGTTTCCCATTATGGCCGCAGGTCCTTCACTGGGCTGCTGGTATGGCAGGCCTATGCCGAGGCCAAAGAGTTTTGCCGGAAGGCTCACGGATCTTGAAACCACTGCGCACAACCTGATGAAAGCAATCATGTCGTATATTGAGGAATGGACGCCGTGCCTACTCGTGACCTCGTACTTTGTCTTCTCGGTATCGATGTACACGTTTTGCACCCAGTCACTCATCACGATGTTTTGGTTCATCTACCTGACGACCAACTTTTACATCGCTGGATCTACTGTTATGGAGGCTTTCATGAGTCTGACACCTTGTAGAGACGCAAGGAAGGCGGTCCGCAACGTGACAAAGAACGGATGGGTGTTTCCGACTCCCGATGAAGAGTTGCTCGTTCTAGATCTACTCATTGTAAGCCTTGCAAATTTACTCAAGCCCTTTAACATGGCAGACCTGACCTAATCAAGGTTGCCTACCTTCCCAATGAGAAGGACATCATAATGGATCGGGTTCATTATGCTCTGAACGAAATCGCATACCCATCGAACAAGATCAGGATCAATTTGGTCTACAACACGCCGCATTCCATAGAACCACTCGAAACCGCACTTCAAGAACTCGAGACCCGCAAATCTCATTTCCGCTTGATCAAAGTGCCAGGATCTACGTCCAAAGCTGACAATCTGAACTATTTCTTTTCGCTCAAAACCGACTCGGACATAATCACCATTTTCGATGCGGATCACTACACTCACCCCTATGGCCCAAGATGGGCTGTCGAGAGGTTCATCCAGGATCAGAAGGTCGACATTGTCCAAGGTCGTTGTGTGATCTTCAATGCGAAAGCATCATGGCTATCGAGCATGATATCCGTCGAATTTGACAAGATCTATGCGGTCTCGCATCCAGGAAGAGCTGCCATGTGGGGATTTGGCCTCTTCACCGGTTCCAATGGCTACTGGCGCACCAAGCTGCTGCAAGATCTCAAGATGGACGGCACAGTCCTGACAGAGGACATTGACTCTACTTTGAGAGCCATTACGCGAGGCTGCAAGATCGTCCATGAATTGAATGTAGTATCCTACGAGCTGGCGCCTACGACGATTCCCGCCATGTGGAAGCAGCGGCTGAGGTGGGCTCAGGGATGGACTCAAGTGAGCCTGAAACACACCATCCTGGCATTCAACAAGCCCACCGGAGTCGGCAAACGGAGTTTCAAAGAGCGATTTGGGCTTTTCTCGTTGTTGGCAATCCGAGAGTCGAGCTACTATTTGGTCACGCAATACTTGTGTTTGGTCCTGAGCTTCATTGTCACCGAATTCCCAAAATCTCCGGCTGCGCTTGCGACCATGTTGTTCTTCCCCTTTCCAGTATCACAATGGTTCTTTATCGTCAGGTAAGCGTCGGCACGACCAACGTATGCCTATGTAGATTCGTCTAATCCTATATCACAGTATCATGTGCCTATTGGCAACGTTGATAATCACTAATCGCGTCAAATCGGAGTTCGTCTCTTACAAGGCGATGGTCATGTTCTGTGTAATTTATACACCATACCTCGTCTTCATGGCTACAATGGGTCTCTACGGTCACGCGAGGCAGGTTACCAGATACTCCAAATGGAATGCAACTAAAAGAACATGATCGATGGAAAAGATGCAGCCCGACGACCTTACACTAGAATACCCCAAGCAGACGCTCCAGGAAACTGGTCCTGCACAATAATACTTCGACAACGATAATCATAATGTTAATGTATACCTATCTATTGGCATCCATCCGGTAGCCTTGATGGTTCCGAATATTTCCGATCTCCTACGGTCATAACAATGACATTTTCCCATGTTCGAACGACATTTACATTGACGCAGCGGTCTCAGTGTGTATGACTGTCCGACCATCCTTCATCTCGAGATCTCGGCTACCTTATTGGGTGAACGAGATTATCGTCAGATGCAACTAATGATTGAACGCGAAAAGGGTCTTTCAGGCACTAGAGCAGGCTGACATTTGCCGAGACTTGCAGGAAGATGATGCAGCCTGCGTGATGGACACGCTAGTAAAAGCCCCCACGCGGGGCCAACGAATTCTGCATGTGTTGGGAGAGATGATCCGACGCAGGCTGTGCTAGTAATATATGAATACGGATTCATTATCTTACATTAATGTTACAATACGTGGATGCAGGGGGATATCGGTACCTCATGGTTCATGCACGCTGAAATTGAGATAAGGCTTCCTGCGTCTCAACTAGGCTCGATCGGCAATCTCTGAGCTAATCCAAGCTACTTTAGGTAGTCCAGATAAGGCTTCGTGATGATAAAGTCCTAAGCCGGCCTCCCGCAGGAACTTCCTTGGGACGCTCGGGCCCACGCCTGTCCCGTTCGATCGCTCCGGGTGCCGGGTGCCGGGGGCCATCGACGGGTGGAGAATAATTGGAGCCTTGGCAGCTCCCTAAGCGGCTCCCAGGGGATCTCAAGTGCCGATTTAGTACCATCCAACAACAGATCGTACCCAATGCGGAAAAAGGCTACGGAGAATAAGTTTCTAGAGATTACCGACCTGAAAAGTCATCCCTTCGGGAGATCATCAGGCATGAGGCAGGAGGCAGCATCAGGCTTTGGTCCCGTATGGCAGATAAGAGACTCATCATCGAATAAGAAGACCGGCTAGGAGGGTGCACAGGCCCGATCCGGAATGAATCGAGCCAGGTGTCGAAGATTGGCTGGACCAGTAAATCATCCACAATTGTCTATCGTCACTGTGATCAGCATGCCTGAAGGCTTCCACATTGACAGCACATGGACGGAGATTGCCGCACACAAATGTGCCATGGAAGGATTCAGCCCAACATTCAGCCAGCCACCCTGACGCTCGGAACCACAGCCCAATATACCGCGAGTCCCAAAGCATCATGCTGCCAAGCGCAAGGCCTGGACAGGTCGAGCCATATGCCGTCTCTCCCATATGACAAGGCTACATGAGGCTCAAATCAACTCGGCCAATATCGATTGTTCAGGTCCGAGAACTACGTAAGCCCCCCCCCTGCATTCGCCCTGACACGCTGGGCTACCAAGATCTCAATGGACATCAATCCCATCTAGAAGACGTCGACAGCACCGTCGACCACTCCCCCTCTGCAACGACGTAGGCGGATCTCCAATGGAGAAAGAGAATACAGCAGTGGGAGCGCAGCGACCAGCAGGACGCCAATTACTCTCCAAGCTTCAAAAGCAGTCACGTCGATGCCTCTCCGCTCTCTCAAAACACCTCCATCAGCCATACCCGCCCATAGACCCAGAACAAAGCTACCTCCTCGGCGTCCGCGGCCTCCTGACCCTCCAATCCTTCACCTGGGTCTTCCTCCAAACATTCGTCCCCGCCGCCGTCCGCAACACCCCGAACGCTGCCAGCAAACCCCTATACGAAACCCTCCTCCGCGACATCTTCTCCGTCCTCTTCTGGAACGAATCCCTCATCTACTCCGCCTTCATCCTCCTCTCCGCCCGCACAATCCCCATCCCCTTCCTCACCACCAGCACCAAAACCACCCTCGCAAGCGCCATCTTCCGCCGCGGCCTCCGCCTCTGGCCCCCCGCAGCAACCACCCTCCTAATCATAAAACTCACATCCTCCACCCTCGCCAAAACCCCCATCTCAACCTTCGCCCTCCAAACCTCAAGCCCCCACCTCACCCCCCCCCACCACCTCCCCACCCCCCTCTCCCACCTCAACGCCCTCTTCACCCTCTTCTGGACCACCACCTCCCCCGCCTCCCAAGCCTTCAACACCGCCTTCCCCTCGCACACCCTCTACACCCTCTCCCTCATCTACGCCCAATCCTACACCGTCTACACAACCATGCTCATAATCCCCTACACGCGCAGCCCTTGGCGCGTCAAAGCCTACACCGCCTTCGTGCTCACGGCATGGTGGGTGCAGTCTTGGGCGTGGTATTCCATCACGGGACTCGCGCTCGCGGACGCGGTGATGAATATGCGATATCGAGAGCGGGCAAGCAGGGGGGTTAGTATATGGCGGACATCGCGGAGATGTCCGACGTGGATCCCTTGTGCGGTACTCATGGCCGCGGGACTGATAATGCAATATCTGTGGACGGCGTGGAGGCCGGAGTATGAGAATCGGGAACTCAAGGCTCATACTGGGTTATACTACTCTGGGGGATTAAACCTGAAGATCGATGAGAAGGAGCCGCAGGCTCGTGACGACGACTATCTTCTACTATTAGGCTTCTTTCTGTTACTAGAATATTCCGGATTCCTGCAAAGGATCTTCTCGAATTCCTTCCTGGTGTATTTGGGGAAAAGGTCTCTAAGTAAGCTCCTGCCTACAGTCCCTTATTAGTCAACCATACTAACATTTTTTTCCCGCAAGGTTGGTTCCTCCTCCAAAGCATCATCATCTACACCGCCGGTATCAATCTATACATGCACCTTTCCACCAAGAGGAACGTGTCAGTGGAGGGTTCAAGATTAGTATGCCTGCTCGTTTGCGTGGCAACTGTCGCCTTCGGTGCCGAGGTGTTCTATCGGCTGGTGGACTACCCGTCGAAGGCTTTGGCGCATATTGTCTTTGATTGGATACGAAGGTAAAGAGACACAGCCCAGAATTAGAGACATCCCAAAACGGGTCAATAGACGATTTGCCCGTTCAAATAATAATAATGTTTACACGGCTTCACCGGGTCAATGGAATATCAGATTCAATCACTTGACGGAAGCGTTCTACAGCAGCTGCTTACCGCTGTCGAGTATCGAAATGCCTTCAGGGTGCGCTAATAATGACCTGCAATGCATAAACCCCCAAGCCGAAAACCCTGATCATTCGTAACATGCAAAAACGCCGATGCTGAGAATTGATAAAACTAATTGCGGAACTCCACGGAACTCCAACTTTTCAACTTCAGACGCCAAAGTCGCAGCAAGCAGACTGACCTCCCACCCCCATCAAACAGCCCCCTTCGCCTTCATATACCCGGGATACCGGCCATACTGGCTCTCGTCCACACTCCCCAGCTGCGGACACGAAAGTTCCTTCAAATTCGAAGCAATGTTCTGCACCAGCGGTTGAATCGCCTTGGTGACATCCTCATAAACTCCCGTAAGCAAGGCCGGCGTCTCAGACTGTACGAGCTGAAAGACAAAGCACTCCAAATTGTCGCCCTGGGCCAACGTAGCACTATTAAAGACACCATTGGTAAGAGCGCCGATATCGAGTCCTGCAAAAGAATTGTTGGTGCCCGTGTTGCCACCGACGGATAAGAGGCGCGGGTCTTCGATCCCGAATTGGAGGACGTCGGCAAGGTATCTGGTTCGATCAGCTCGAAGGGCTCAGACAGGGGTCAGCGAAGGCAGAGAGCACGTACCCTGGAATCGTGTACTCATCGCCTACAGGTCGCTTGTACCAGTTGTCTGGTATCCGCTCGTACTGTGCGAAATCACATGTTAGCGCCCTTCTTTGATATCTGATATGAATCTTCAGGGTACTGAGCAGGTCTGTCTCCGATAATGCCGCAAGATTCCAGTCTGGCCATAGACACAAAGGGAGGGCAACGTCAGTAGACACGTACCCCCGCTTGGTATTTGAAAGAGCCGCTGTCGCCAGAAATTGCAAAGAACGATTTGAAGGTCTGCTTGTCGAGGTATCCATCAGGATACTCGGCCGAGTGGTTGGCCATCATCGCAGGAGGGAACGCGTAGCCAGCGGGCGATACAAGGATGCCGGCAAATGGCGGGTAGAAGAAGTAGGGATTGCCAGCAATTGAGTCATTGAAGCGTGCTTGACGAAACGGTAGCAGAGCGGAATACTGCTGCGGTGCTGCCTACTTGCCACTCAGTGACAGACCGATCATATTGGGACAACGTCTGGAGACTTACCATGTTGTCAGGCAAGGCGTCATAGTATCGTTGAAACAGGTCAAGCTGGAGCAGGTAGTCATTGCCTCTTGCAATCTGTCAGCCGGTCCGCCTGGATGACGAGGAATGAGGAGATGAATACGTTACGTAAAGATCTCCGCGTGTCGGAGAGCTGTCAGCTTCATAGTTATTGTGGGACCCGCTCAGGCCAGGAGGAGTCCCCAAAAGCCCAAAGCCTGACAGTATCGCTTCGCTAGCTGCAGGTCCGCCGATGGAATATCCGGGCGTCAAGGACAAAGCGTTGCCATCATAGAGTGCTCCATATACTGCAAGGAAACCACCAAGATCCACCGCCATCCCGTAGGCTAGACCTATGTTAGCATGATCGAAGAGCACAACATTGGAGATCACCGGAAAAGATGGTGCTGGAAGCATAGGAACATGTGGCAATGGACATCTCGGAAGCTACGAGATTGAGCAGACTCATGCTAGGGTATCACTGACCAGTGTTGACGGCGTCGATGATAGTAGTGATGTCTGCGACACCGTTGTGAGGTAAGCTGCCACAAATGAGTACATATTCCAAAGTATCGTAGCAGGCGCACTCACTATCCGTGATTTGCCAGCGCGTTGAGACCAGGACATGGACCACGCTGATCGCCAAGCGCAGAATTGGGTGCAACCCACGCATGCTGGCCGGTCGTAGACACATATTGTGTTTTTGGATCGAAAGCCAGTTGCCGCTTTACCTGGTTGTTCATGGCCAAATGAGGACATTCTTCGGCGGTCTTCGCTCGAATGCTCATTGGTCGAGCATCGTTGACTTTGAGGTGCGGAAACGAGTCGATCTGTGATGCACCAAGACAGATCAAGGCCAGTGAGAAGATATTGTTGATCATCGTGATTGATGGGAATCGCGAGGAGTGTTTATAATGTACGGATGATACTGATGTTTTGTAGTTGAGAATTGGTGGAAGCAAGTTTGAAGTGGTGGAAGAAAGGTCGTGATGGGGACTGAACCTAAGGCCACCGAATATCTCAAAGAGGCAGGAACGTCCCCTTGGAGAGATGACCAAGTCATATATATATGCAGGGTACGTCAACCACGTGGCTGATGCTGGCGCACACGGTACCTTGCTTCGTGCCCTGCATCTTTGAACGACAGCCAACGGTCAACATCGCCGACCTCCGGTGTCATGGAAAAATGGAAGCGCGACAGATACATTATACATGCCCACCAATGACATACTTCAACCATAGATTTCAGCAGTACATGTCGACGTATCAGCAAATCATGCCTCATTCTTCGATTTCGTTGTCGTACACATCGAAGTGGCCATTGGTCATGGCCTTACTTTCAGTATTTAGAGACCATATCGCTGGTGACCACGGAATCACCAATCATGACTCCGAGGACCAGCACACCGGCAGCAACAAGACTTATACTATTTACGATCAAACTCCCACAGCGCTTCATCTCTAGTGTGCCTATCACGAAGCCTCCATGTAGCACATCACGTTTCCGGAGAATGCTCTCGAACCTTTCGACCGCTCCCAGGAGCTCCGGTCCTTTTCCATTGCTCCGAAAACGACGAGGCCCCCTCGAAAATCCCACATGGAGTGTTCCCCAGCCATATACCATCGATATCAGATACCTCTGCCACGATAGCATCAGGCTTGTGGATGGTTCCCACAACTTGAAAAATAATCACGATGGCGGCCTGGTAGTACAAGTTGCTGTAGACACATTTAGTCCCGTCGACAGGAAAATCCGATACGCCTACGATGAGGTAGAAAGGCGGTGCTGAACGCGCACCGGGGGTTCGTTGCTCCATATCTTGCTGCTGAAACAACATGTTAGATCTCCCCCATCAAAATTGACATGCAGAATGACAAAGGTCAGCTCCTGTTGAAAGCCAATCCATCCATGCATAATTAGCTCCAAAGTTCAGGTCTCGGCTGCAGCCTGTGCCTACTAATCCCAAGGGACCATCTTACCCTCGAACACAACCAAATCTTATGGACCATCTGCAATACTGCTGTCAGCCGATAAGTAGTAGACTAAGCAAAGATGCCTATGCCTACTTTAGTCATGGTCTCAATGTTGCAGGTAGGAGACTCCCATTCGAGCCAAGCCGGATCAAATCCCCAGGCGCATCGTGAAGTGCTTTTGGTGTCCGATGCGGATGAAATAGCGAAGCCGCTCCGTAAGCAGCCATGCCTGTGTTGGGCTATTCAGGCGCCGCCATCATGTGCAAATCTTAATAGAGCTCGGTGGGAAGTATAGAGCAGTACTCTGTGGAGCTGTAGCGTCTGGACCGGGTGCTGCAATAGCTGATGATGATAGATTTTCGGCAGCTGGAAATGTCTCTCTTTTGAACCTGGAGTTCCATGAGGTAGGAGAAGACCTGAGCCGACTGTCCTGACTCGGGTCTAATACTATTATCATGACCACTTCTCGGCCGGTCACCAAGCCCAAATCAACCGACAAAGCTGTCTCATTCCCTGATCGGACCCTTGAGAGCAAATAGTCCTCATCTTCATTTTGTGAGCTCCATACGGAAGAGCCTTTGGTTGGGCTTGATACAAGTCAACGCTGTCGCTTCAAAATCACCAACGCTAAGTGTGAGCACTGGTCTTACGGCTTGACAAGATAAGTCTCAGAGCCAGACTAACCATAGTAACACCATGAATAGCCAAGGACGGAAGTCCTTGACTATGCAGCTAGGGCTTTGGATGTAATTAAGGCTGCTGTCCTCCATCGTATTTTCTTCCGTCGCCCTCTCCGAAGAGCATGGTCGGTCCCACGGGGCAGGCCAATCCCCACCAATCAGACGGATAAGCACATTGACCCTCGGATTGCCAGCTGCTAAGAGCACCTCATAGCGTAAAGGCTGTTGTCGAAAGATGTGCCTCTTTGGCTCGAAAGACTTCAGCCACGCCACTAGTAGTGAGGAATACTAGATCGGAGTATAATATCACACTGCTATATTACCAGCGAACCACGCTTACCGCTCTTCGATCCCAGAGTCACCGTCAAGTTCAACCCATCAAGAGAAGGGATTTGTATATTTCCTAACAGTGGCAAGATTGTCCTGGGGACTAGCGGCGGGATATCCCACTAGCGGCCGCTGGGGCTTGGCACTATGCATCTCCAATTGATCCCTTGCATCCAATCTTCCGAAAGATTTTGAACCTGCGCTTCTAAGTACTCCCGGTTCCCTCCGAGAGTCGTGAAATGGAATTGATTAGGATCGCCCCTCGTGCACAACTATCGATACATGCGAGAGCCAATAGATGACCAAGTGAAGCTTGAGTTCATCTTCGAGGCAACCCATATATGGAACTACGCTCCCCGGCCTTGCGTCGTCCTTACCATGTCATCATTCTTTGATCAACACGTGTTGGAGACTAACCGTATATTCCGCTCTTCTGGTCCAACAGAGAAGCTCGATTTGACTTGCAAGCCAGAAGAGGCGCTGTTCCAGATATGTCTCGAACCATTGACTTCGATAACCCCGGCTGTCATAGCAATCTTCCTCCTCTTCGTGCGGTTACTACACTCTTACACCCGACATTATCCAAGATGGATGAGGCCTTTCATCAATGAGCTCAACGGAAAAGAGCACGAACTCCAGATTGAGGATAAGAAGCGCTATGCAAATTCGACGACAGCATTGCTCATTATCATTCCAATTGGGCTTGCCCTCCATGTTACTACTTTACTTTATCCTGCCTACGATGTTAGACGGGTGTTTCCAGCATTGGCTTGGGTAAGTTGACCCGAGTCACTGAAAGACCTCAACTTACCAGTACGTTTAGGCCGTCATTGCTCTGCTTGCCAACATTGATCGCCCACGTACCGCTCCTTTGGGGATCCTCCTAATCCTCATCAGCCTTTCCGTGACCCGCTTTGCCCAGCTTGTAGCAGCGCGCTCGAGTTTACATGCCGAGAACATTGTATTGTATCTCGGATTGATTCCGACCTTCTTTGCAATACTGGTCATTCTTTGCATGCCATTTCGAGATCCGGAAATACCACATGATCAGATCAGTTCAACATATGGAAAGCCCACAAGCGAGCTCCGCAGCCCTGAGGACAATCTTATGCTATGGCAATTCATGACCGTATCATGGATGTCCCCCCTTATCACCCTGGGCTCCTCGAGACAATTGAATGACGAGGATGTGTGGAGTTTGAGCTTTGAGTTCCAACATAAGACTTTGCATGAAAAATTTCGAGAGCTGAAAGGCTCAGTTGTGAGACGACTGCTGACGGCCAATGGCATTGATTTAATCATCATATCTTCGCTCGCAGTGGTGTCGTCCTTGGCCAGTATGGAATATCTATCATTATAGCACTAGAGAAGACTGGCTGACCGCAAGTCTAGGACTCAGCGAGCCCGTGCTATTACAACAAATTCTCCGTGCTATGGAAGATCCCGAGGCACCGAGGCGTGATGCAGCAACCTTTGCCATGCTAGCCCTGATAGCTCGACTAGTTGCAATGCAGTCGAGCATTCTCCATCTGTGGTATAGTAGAAGATGTTATGAGAGATCTAGGGGAGAGATGATTACCATGATATTTGAAAAGACGCTGGCACGAAAGATCGTTAGTGCACCGAAAAGATCCAAGCCCGAAGAGCATGCAAATGGAGACGCTGGTTGTTCTTCGAATAACACCAAACGTTCTAGCTTCCATCTGTATACACTATTGGGCAAGGTGTATGTACAAGTGAGAGGACTCTTCTGTGCTAGACCAGAATCGAAGGATGTCAATGAACCGGCGTCGATGGGCAAGATCCTCAATCTCATGCGGTAGGCACTCTAGCTGACATGAATGTTCTTATTCCGCTGACTGTCCTTTTAGGAACGATGTTTATGAAGTCTCGCAGAGGTTATTACTTGCTCGTTTTGTATTTCAAACATCTTCGCTAACGCCACATATGCAGATTCTGGGAATTTGGAGTTCTGATCACTACGCCACTCAAGTTGATTCTCTCAACCGTCCTAGTGTGGAGATTGCTCGGCTGGCCTTGCCTTTTTGGCGTTGTCACAATCTTCGTAGCCCAAGGAGTGAACGCCATCATCACCAAGGTGCTTTTACGGTGGGAAAGACTCCGTCGGAAAGCCACGGACAGTAAGCTCCAGAAGATCTCCCAATTCGTAGAGGCCATTCGCCATTTGCGCTGGTATGGGTGGCAGGACTTCTGGAAAGACCAGATCATGCAATCCAGGCAAGAGGAGCTGAACCTCCGCGTCATCACTGGTCTTTGGCGCACACTCATCACATTTGTGAATACCTTCGCCAGTGGCCTCTTCCCGGTCACGGCATTCTATGCTTACACTGTGTGGGCAGGCCTGCCACTTCGGATTGATATTGCCTTTCCCGCATTGCAACTGTTCGGCATTCTTGAGAATAATCTTAGAGGGATACCAAATCTCATTACGACGCTACTCAACGCCAAGATCGCCGTGGATCGTATAGAGAACTTCATGAGTGAGCCGGACAGGGATCTCGGGGACAATCCAACCCACTCTGGGGACACCCAACTCATGTTGAGAGACGCTTCGTTCGCGTGGCCTGGTACATCAGATCCCGTACTTCAGCACATCTCTCTTGCCTTTCCAGTCGGCCTGACAGTCATTTGTGGTAAAGTGGCTGCGGGCAAGACAGCTCTGTTGCAAGCTTTACTTGGTGAGCTAGACAAGCTTGAAGGCGATGCTACTGTACCGAGCGAGATGGTCGGATATTGCGCACAGACACCCTGGCTACAGAGCATGAATATCAGAGATAACATACTGTTTTCCAGTCCATTCGAGGAAGTTCGCTACAAAGAAACACTCGAAGCTTGCGCTCTCGCCCAGGATCTTGCTGGGTTCAAGGATGGTGACCTCTCAAACATTGGGGAGAACGGGATCGGTTTGTCTGGCGGGCAGAAAGCCAGGGTGGCTTTAGCTCGGGCTGTCTACAGCCGAGCGAAGGGTAAGGAGCCTTGCTCAGATTGCTGTCTCTACGCATCATTCGTCGAGTATGCTAATCTTTCCCTAGTTCTCCTGCTTGACGATCCGCTGTCGGCTTTAGATCATCAAACCGCCAGCACCATCGTTCGCAAGTGCCTTGATGGGCCTTTGGTAGATGGTCGGGCTGTTGTCCTAGTCACTCATCGGACAGAGCTGTGTCATGGTCTTGCAAAGCAAACGATTGAGATATCTGATGGTAAGGCTCGTCCTCTTGATCCGGAGTCGGAGCCATCAAACCAAGTGACAAGGGTGATGTGGTCGGAGTCAGAGGATCCGACTGAGAAACGAAGCCAAGAACAAGAGAAAGCTGCCGTCCCTACCAAGTTTATCGAAGACGAGAAACGAGCCCATGGAGGCGTCAAAGCCTCGGTTTACTGGGAGTATATCAAAGCAGGCAAGCTTACGTGGTGGGCTGTCTTGATATGCATGCTAGTATTGAACCGCCTCGCTGATGTTGGAGAGACCTGGTTCCTCAAGTCGTGGGGAGAGTCGTACGACAAACCTTCCGTGCAGATTATGTCTGGTCCGTTCGATGGACTACCTTCTCCAGAAGTCAACATCGGACCCTGGCTCTTAGGGTTCTTCTTATTCGCCACTGTCCAGTCTATGCTGTATTTCATCTCGCAGGCTATCATGCTGGCCATCATCTACTTCGCTGGCCGCCGAATGTTCAGGGAGGTCCTAGACCGCGTCAGCGACGCTACCTTCCGCTTCTACGATGTCACGCCTGTCGGGCGCTTGATGAACCGTATGACATCCGATATTGGCACCGTCGATGGAAACATCAGCTCGCAATTCTCGGCTGTTGCCTGGCTGGTTATTAAATGGGCTACTTCCCTCGTCATCATCGCTTCTGTCACGCCTGTCTTCCTTGTGTTCGCCCTGATAATGACTGCATCGTTTGTGGTGATTTTCAACCGTTTCTTACCTACGTCACAAAGTCTCAGACGGCTGGAGGTATGTTTTAAGATGATTGAATGATGCATTGCAGCAATACTCACTCATAAGCACAGATGGTCTCGTTGAGCCCGCTGATGTCGAATTTTGGGGCTTTGCTAGAGGGTCTGACGACCGTTCGGGGTTAGTACTTTGCACATTCTTGGATGTCCATCACTGATCTCACCTTAGCCTTCTCCGTCCAGAGTCGCTTTCAAGATCGAATCATCGAAGTGACCGATGCGTTTCAAAAGATGGATCATTTCTATTGGTCAGTACTCATCAGTGTCGTCTGCTATTTACTTCGGATCTGGTGCTGACATCTCCAAAAGGAGTTTACAAGCCTGGTTAATGTATCGCTTCGAGGTAATGTCATCTACCTCGACGTTTCTCATTACTTTGCTTGCGCTCTACACGGGTGTCTCGCCAGGTCTCACTGCATTCCTGTTGACCGCAGCCGCCCAATGTACGTTCTAACCCACTCCATCATTAGTTCGTCTCTGCAACCTCCGCCTGACGTATTCACAGTCGTTACGGCGACCCATAGCCTATGCCGACAGTACGGCGCGCTTCAAATGGACTTTGTCTCCGTAGAGCGAGTGGTCGAGCTGCTCCACCTGGAGCAAGAACCCAAAGGAGACATCAATCCACCCGCTGCATGGCCATCTTACGCCGGGGACATCGTATTCGAAAACGTCACCATGCGCTACGCTCCCCACCTCGACCCAGCTTTATCCAACATCTCCTTCCGTATCCCCGCAGGCTCAACCGCCGCCTTACTCGGCCGCACCGGTTCTGGCAAAAGCACCCTAGCGCTCGCCCTACTCGCCACCATCCGCCCCGAATCCGGCCGCATCCTCATCGACAACGTCGACATCGCCACAGTCAACACCCAAGCCCTACGCAACCGCGTCACCTTCCTCGCCCAAGACCCCGTCCTCTTCCCCGGCACTATGCGCCACAACCTCGACCCCCTAGACGAACACTCCTCCGACGCCTGCAGCGCAGTCCTAAACCGTGTCTGCAACAAGCACGCCTGGGATCTCGAAACACAAGTCGATGCCGGCGGGAAGAATTTCAGTCAAGGACAGCGACAACTGGTCGGACTGGCGCGGGCGGTGCTAAGACGGAGTTCCATCGTGATACTGGATGAGGCTACGGCTTCTATAGACAAGGAGACGGCGATGGAGATACAGCAGATACTGCGCGAGGAGATGCGAGAGAGTACTGTGATTACGATTGCGCATCGGTTGGAGGCGGTGAAGGATGCGGATCTCTTTATTAGGCTTGAGAAGGGGAGGGTCGCTGCGATGGGAGCTGCGCCTGTGGGATAGTGCTAGATGGATCATGGTATCGGTGATGGTAAAGGCAGGTCATGATCGAAAAGTACTTGTTTGCTCCGCTCTCTATGCGGGAGAGATCTCTGCTCTATTTTCCAATAACGTTAGCCTCAGTACTCATATCCCGTCTCTCTCGTTGGGAAGGCTTACTATGTGTGGCCTAGGGTCCACTATGTGTGGCCCGATCCATCATTACGGAGCTCCCACCACGTCCCTTCTAGGGTTTGAGTACTGAGACTACAAAAACGTTTCCCCACACAACATCATAGTTATGCCCCATGTTCTTCCACTTCGACCATCACATTAGTTCAATCTCCGCTGGAGTTATCCTTGTCATCTTTTCCTTAAAGAGGTTAGCGGACGGGTACTTGCATGAAGCTAATGTTCAATCACGAACCTAAAGATATCACATTATCGCCCAGGGCGACCATCCCTTTATGACCAGCTCCAGTTTGAGACGACGCGTTCCTCACCGCATTGCCTCGCGACCGCGTCGTCTTCGTACTGAACCAACAAATAGAAGTCTCACAGCCGGATCTCTGCAGGTATTCGTCGATGCACACAATGCCTCGCAAACGCCAAGCTCTCAAGGTGCAAAAGGCAGTCATCTGCATCCTGGCCAACGATCCAACACCCGTCCAAGCCAACGACGAGGCGATCGAGAAAGCCGGGGACGCCGTGATTGATCGGATCAAAAAATGCTTCGCACGCGCCAAGCACGCCAACGCCAACGAGGCGGAGATGAGAGCTGCGTTCAAAATGGCAGACAGAATCATCAAGCAACATGGCCTCGAGAGTTATAGAGAAATGATGCAAGAAGACCAAACCCAGCGATTAAAGCGAGGTGGTATGAGCAAAGTCAACATCTGGCCCGCAAATGAGGAGGGATCCGCCGTTATGCAAGGATGGGTGAACTGGCTTTTCCACGCGATCAAAATCTTCTTCGACTGTGATGCTTACTCTACGGAGTACGCCAAGGAAATCGAATGGACATTTTACGGCATCGCCGAGCACACGGTGTCGGCAGCCATTGCCTTTGAAGCCGTGCACAATCAAATCCAGGAATGGGCGGCGCAAGTCAAAGGCGTTTCCACGCGCAATAGCTATTCACTGGGCGTCGCTGACGGACTTTTGACGCTCGCAGAGAGAACGAAAAAGAAGACCGAGGAGGAGGCTCGTCAGTACGAAGCGAGAGCTCTGGCTGCGAGGATTAGAGAAGAAGACATGAAGCGGCAGACAGAGCTTTATAAGCTGCGCAGCCCGTCGCCTGAGCCGACTCCCGAACTCGAATCCGAGGATGGAATGGACCTGGACGAGACTGACAATCCTGGCGACACTGAGGGTGCCGACGACACCGGTGACGTCTCTGACAATGAGGTGATGCCGAATTACAGCGAGAGACACGATGCAGCTGCTCCGGCAGTAACAGTCGATATGAAGGCCGATTTCGATACCGAGCTGAATAAGTTCATAGTACCTGACCCTGTCGCTCCCACCAACAACCCGGGTTTGCCATCACGCAGAGAATTTCTAGATGATGACGACGCTGCACTCCCATCCACAGAAGAGGCTGATGAGCCCACTGAAATGGAAGAGACCGCTGCGTGGAAATCGATGCGGCAACTTTCGCATTGGCGCGAGATGTCCAAGGATATCGCAAATGACGTTCTGGCAGAGAACAAAATCAAATTGAGGAAGGGAAGGAAGGTGAAGCGGAGTGTCAAGGACAAGGATGCCTTTAAGAAGGGACAGAAGGACAGCGAGAAGATCGAGATTCAAGCGGCGAGGATCGAGCAGGGTGAAGGGACGGAAGACGTCAAGCCTGAAGAGGCGGACTCGGCCATGATCATCGACGGCTGAACTCAGCGGCATGGGCTCCCCCATATTGAAACCAAAAGGAATAGAAGCTTTCCCTCCGCAATACGGCAACCGGTCTTGTTAATGCGAACAACAAAGATTTAGAGGGGGTAAACCTGACCCCTGAGGGCGACTACCATTCGTTGAGACATATGCCACTCTGCATGGCTACGAGAGCATTACGTTTCATTGGTTGTGAAATATATTGGAGGATATCATAGACAAGGATGCTGTTGATCTCACTGTGGAAAGAATGCTGGTCCGCCAAGACCTGAAAGAGGGAAGTTTCCTTTCGAGCGCAGCCTTGTAGGGCGAACTTTCCCCGCTTGGCGGACAATGACGGCAACAAAATTGGGAACGGCTTTTCATCCTGCAACTACGCTGTCTCCCGCCAGAAAGAATACTTAATGGCCCGGCTGTCCTCGACAGAAGCAACCCATTCTTACCCATCAGATCCTTCTCTCCAATCCAAGTAGAAGATCACTGTGAGCATCATACGTGGACCCATGAGACCATCTGTATGTTCCATGGAAGAGCCCCTTCACAGTCAAAGGGCTTGGGGCTAACAGCTTGTTACCAGGTAGCCATGGACAATCTCCCAGCCTATACCCCTCAAGCCATCTCCGACGTCCTTCCCATCTACCGACCTGAAGGCTCCGACGGCCACATTCACGTCTACAAGCTTCGCCAAACCTCTTCATCCACCCAGACCCTCACGCTGCACACAGACTCCGGTGTACCCACAAGCTCTTACGAAATCAGAACCCACAAGACCGGCGGCTTCATGAACCGCAGGCCCCATATCGTCATCTCCGCCAGCAACTCATGCTATCCCATAGCCGAGGGAAGATTCGACACAAATGGCACTGGAACCTCAATAGCGCATTCTGACCCTCTACACACCCAACGCCTTGAGTTGGAGAACTCCCAGACTCAGCTGCTGAGGACTACGATTCACGGCAGCGATCATTGGTGGCAGCCCCATCTAGGGAACAATAACGTGCTAGAATTGACAAATGAGACAGAGGAGATCGTTGCTCGCTACATCTCTGCTGCGCCGGTAAAACGAAGGACCGGCTCAGTGGCTGAGACAAGAAAAACCGCTGTCGAAATGGATCTTGGGGAGCTCCATGTGGTGGACGCCCTTGCTGGTGCAGATAAAGGACGTGAGGAAATACTTTGTAGTGCCGTCGTGGTGATCGAAAGAGCGAGCAGGAGGGCGATGAATATGTGTGGGGCTGGTTTGAAGGACCCTCATTGTTGCGGGCTCAGTCCCTCGACACCTGGGAGCTATGTCTGATTTGGTACAGAAGCGGCGGCTTGGATGAAGGCAGAGCGCTGGTGCATTCTCAACACATACTGGTATCATGAGAGCTACAGCGCTGGCGTTGGCATCGCTTGGGAGGCTTCGCGAAGCGATTCAGTAGCATCGGAATTCTCCTGGCTTTTATTGCAAAGCGAAGATAGAGAAGGGACCGAATCGAACAACGAGTGAGCTTGACTAGGCCCCTGTGTACATGATGAGGATGTGACACTACGACAAGCTGGATGCCCATCGACAATGAACAGGCGTGCTAAAGGACGGTGGAAGGAATGGAACAAAGGCGTTGCGACTACCACATACGCGCGAAGACTTGCACGTCTGGACTACCACTGTCTTCGGTCCACTTTCATGCCACCACGGACTGGAAGACTGTCCTCTATCCACCCACCAACCTTGTCGGCCTGTCAATCATTCAACTTGGCCAATACAAAGCATGGGGCAGGCCATGTCCTCCAAGGTGCTCTGCATTCACGTTGCCCTCTCTCAGGTGGAAGCAAGCGTCCGCGACTACCACCTCTTCAATACTCTCTGCACGGTCAAGCCACGACGTCTCAAACCCCAGGATAAAATGATAAGCAGTCACTATCGCCATCGCTGGAGCTGTGGATCCGCCTCAGCTGCTCATACCGCTTCGGAGCAGGCGGCCAGTATGGAGGCTACTTCGTGAGGTGATGCGACGAGCGTCCAAGTACGATGTTACACTAAACGTCGTTCCAGACGCTGCAAATGCCTATGTCTGCACAAGCCTCGATTTGCCGGACTTCTCACTAGTCTAACATTGCGAGTCTGCGTGTGAAGATGGAATTGGACGGTCCCCCTATGAGTCAAGGGTAACAGTGGTCTTGCGGGATGGTTATTGGCTTGCTAGTCCTCCGAGATGGCTTTTGCGCTGGGCTCGAATCTCATGTGAACCTCATGCGGAGAGAGGTTTGCGGTCAGAGCTCATCGTCATATGCACCTCTCTATTGCTCGCGCTACGACAACAAACACACATTTGCTGCTACGCTCTAGTATGCATACAGTGCATTGGGGATGATGAAGCTTCACTGAAGTGCATGTAATAGCAACCAATCGACGCATCTCGGCCCATTTTCTCCCCCTTCGACACGCTTCGGCATTGACATTCGCTGCCGACCTAGGGATGTTATTGCCATGAAAGGAAGCAATGTCCACAGGAGTTGTCATTGCTGAAAGCTGGCCTAGAGCGACAAGTCTCGGTTTTTTCGTCGTCGACCCCTGTCATTCTTCTACGTACTTGGGACATGCCTGATGAGCGATGAACCGGATTGCATGGAAAGAGTGACGGCAGAGTTCAGAAGCTGATGGCATATCATCGACTACCAATAGGAACGCCTGCAATACCTCCTGCACCGCACGTGGGGCGAGAAGTCGATGAAACTACGTGCGGTTTTGCCTTGGAGCGAGTCCCCGCTTGGCTACGAAAGGAGGATAGTTGATTGGACTTGAGCCAGGAAGAGTTCAGGACCCATCTGGACATGTCTCCATTGCCTCCCTGCAAGACGAGGCTCAACCATGTATGACCCATGACGTCAATGCCAGCTTCCTGAAAGCCGTCCATCCTCGCCAACAGGAGACTCGGCGGACTCGTGACCAGCAACCGAGGTGTGGTGTGATAAAGGTGAGTTGACAGGCCACTGTCCCTTCACTGCTTGAAACTATGGCTTGTCCAATGAAATTGCTGCCTTGCCGTCGTCGTGCAGCGCCAATGGAGCTTGCCCTCCTCAACCCTTCACTTCAACAGGGAATAGACTGCACCAGTCTCTCCGACATCCAATTCCCGCCGAACCTTCGTCCGACAAGGGCCAACACAAAAGCGCAGCCCTCAACACAGACCGTCAGGCTCTCCATCATCCACCTTCTTCGTTGTGGTCACCCTTGAGTTCACAATGCTCTGCACCCCCGATCAACCCACGCACGAGATGAATCACATCGAGACAGAGACCGGCGGTGTAGCCATCGAGAAGCGGACACGCAAGCGGCGGCTGCTTGAATGGCTTGCAATCAGCGCCGTACTCCGCATCTTCACAATGACCTTGTACCTCGGATATCGTATCAGGTGCATGTTTCCTGGCAGCAACGCTTCTAATACAATTGACATCGCTGCTGCATGGCTGTTCTTCGCCATCGAGTCTTTGTTCGCAGGTAAGCTCATCACCAGCCCAACACACACACCTCAACCGATACTAATTGCCCCTTCTTACTAGTTGCTCGACTGCCTTCCATCTGGCGCTGCTGGAGAGTATTGGGAGCAGCGAAGACACGACCTTCGCTCTTCCTGCATGGCACCCATGTACCGACAGTCGACGTCTTCATATGCACCTGCGGCGAAGAGCTATCCCTACTTCTGGACACAGTCAGAGCGGCCTGCAATCTGGATTACCCTCGCCACAAATACCGTGTCATCATTCTGGACGACGGTAATTCTCCTGCCTGCAAGAAGACCATCGAAAGCCTTCGAAAAGAACAGTACGCAAATCTCAGATACAGCGCCCGTGGCGAACTGGTCAAGACACATTCCAAAGCCGCAAACCTGAATCATGGCCTCGGCTTTGTGTCCAAGGAAGGCGCTTCAGAAATGGTAGCCGTTCTTGACTGTGACATGATTCCAGAACGCAACTGGCTGCGAAGACTGCTGCCCCACATCCTTCGAGACCAGACCGTCGCCATAGCCAATGTGCCGCAATGCTTCTACAATCTCCCTCCCCACGACCCTGCTGGCCAACTCTCTACCGCATGCCACATGTGCAACGTGGCAGCCACACAGCAAGATTTTCACGACAAGGCATGGTGTAACGGCTCCGGCTTCGTGGTACGTCGGAAAGCTATTGACCAAATCGGCGGCTTCCCAACTACCTGCTTATTGGAGGATATGTTGACGTCGATGGCATTGACTGCGAAGGGTTGGAAATCCGTTCTCGTGGGCGAGCCGCTTCAATGGGGTACCGTGCCAAACTCGCTCGCCGGAAACATCAAGCAGATGAAGCGGTGGGCTTCTGGAAGCTTGACACTCTCACATGCCATACCTGCTCGAAACAAACCATCAGACGGGGCGGTTGCCCTAGTCGAATTCGGCCTTGCGTTGTCCATTGGCAAATCCATCATCTGTTTCCTCGCGTTGCCCGTCCTCGTACTTTCAGGAAATTTCTTACTCCTGGATCATGACCCGCATCGAGTACGAATCCTCCTACACTTAGCCTTCCTTGACTTCGCAACCCACTCCGCCCAAGGCTTGCTTGAATCAAATATTGCAGATCATTGCATCTCCATCCTGCATGACTTTTGTCACCTCTGGATGAGCCCCTACCTCACCCCGGATCTATTTCGCTGGCTATTTCCAAGGGCGGCCAATGTAGTATCTGGTGCCACTTTCAGGCCCAGCGGATGCACAACCGGCTCTGAAGACACTGGAGCATGTCGTTCCCCCGTGCTGAAGCGGTTCAAAGTTATCTTATGGGACGACTCGGGACTATTGCACTTGGCGGTACTCGTCACCTGTCTCACTGGCGTGATCCTATCGGTCGTTCGTACCGCCCATGCCTCCAACAGCAACGACTTTCACCAAATGTCGCTATATTGGCTCACACACGGGGGCTTCCCTCCTGCCGTCCTCCTTTGGACAAGCGTTATTTGTAATGGTTGGATACCCATGTCGTACGCCATTTGGAACCCGTATCGCCCTGAGCGTGAGAGCCTGCTTGATCGGGATCCAAAGACTGGGGTTGCGTACCCGACGGCGAGAGCAAGAGATCAGCGACATCGTCAGTCTGCAGAGTGGCAATTCAAAACGGTTGCGCTGTATTATGTCCTGGCGACTCTGGGTAGCTGGGGACTTTGAGGTGCTAGGGTGATGGGATATTGTGGTGGCCTTGGTACCTATGTGTATGATTTGACAACGACTGGCCGACGGAGAATACTTCATACAGGGCTTTTCATGGTGCTAAGCTACACTCTCCGCCGACACTGCGGCGCCAGACAATAGCATTCGTGGTTTCGAGAGGAATATTTCCAGAAATTGTCCATGAGAGGAAAAGCGGCTTGATGAATGCACAAAGCACAGTGCGTTGAGTGATTTCGATGCATCACAGCCTACTAGATGCGCTATTTGGCAGCCAAGAGACCTTTAGGAGTGAGGCTCTGCAGAGACAATTGATTGATCGTCACCATGCGATTTCACAAAAAGATTAGAACTAGTCTGCGAGTCCTTGAATCTTGATTATAACAATAGACTCACAAAATAAAATGACTTCTTCGATCCTCGTAATCTCTCCCCCTCGTCCATCTTTCTGTAAGCTTTCAACTATACATATTCATCTACGGTTAACTACGTGCATCATCCCACAAGCAAAATGAAGCTTGGCACTCTTCCTGCTCGCTCACGTAAACTCCAATTCAGATACCCATCTACACCTTCCCCCAATCGCATCAACACACTCCTTCCACATCCCCTCTAACCCACAAGCCCATCCATCAACCCATTCAAGCTCCCTCCTAGCAGCGCCCTCAGCCCCCCTTCCAAGAACCACAACCTTCCACCCTCACGCACCCATCTGCAACCCTCCTTCCTGCATTTGTACTGGCCCAGCATGATATGCTCTGCGCGGTTGCGCTTTGGGGGTTAGGGAGCTTCGGGTTGTGTTGGGTTGGAGGGGAGGGAGATGGATGAGTATGGCTCAGGGGCTGGGAGCACGATGATGGTAGAAGGAGTGTGATGGTGTTGGCGGAGAGGGGGGTTAGGAGCTGGGGGGTGTGATGGGGGTGTGATGGTGGGGATTGGGGTGTTTTGTGATGATCTCACGGGTAGTCATGGGTTATGGAATGGGAGACCCACGGTCCTGGTTCGGAAGGGAGAAAGATGGATGAGACCTCAGGGAGCATTGCTAGCAGCTACAAGCACCATGATCATACCACCGAACAAGAAAAAGGTTTTAAGAGCTGGGAGACTACACAAAGGTGGCTTGATGAGGGAGGATGAGGCTATATTGTAATGATCTCGTGGGCTTTCATGGGTTATAGATCGGGAGATCCTGCATCTGTGCCATTGCGGCTGCTGGGGAAGGCGAGAGCTCGTTGCTGATGATATACGATACTGGGTGCTGCCGTGACAGACCCAGCCAAGCAAAAGATCAATTTAGAGCGATACGGCATCGTTCAGACGACATAGATGGTGGCGGGCAGCCGTATACGACACTGTCCCACTATTATGTATTACTCTCTCGAAGGACTCATAAGTCTCCTCATATTCAACCTGGTCTCTTCCTCTTCATGCCCAGTCTCTGCGCCACCCTCAGACTGACCCACATTGTGATCCCCGTGGCTTCCTGTTCATACACAGCATTAAACGTCCCCAACCAGCCCTCAACGACCGACTCCGCCGCGTTGCTCCCCAAAGGTATGCACGAAATCCCACGGCACTGCCTGGCCCGGCACGAAAATGCTGCTTGGAGCGCACCTTGAGTGACGGTGAAAAGTGGTTCCGCATGGTCGAAGAATTCATCGTCTAAGATCTCCATTGAATGTTGTTCCAGAACGCTTGCAGCGTTGCGGCACCGAGTGCCGTGGGCATGACCGCGTATTGCTGATGCCGCCAGACTGCTTTGCAGCCTATCATTAGGGTGACCTTTCCAGCCCGTTTGATCATCGCTGTGGTGTGTCGGCTGCTGGGGAGTGTTGGAGAGTCTCTTCTTGCCGGTACTTTGGCGAGCTCGGGAGCATGAGTGACGCGGGGGTGGAGTAGATTTCCGAAGATGGCCATGCCAGCGTGGCCAAGAGTGGGAGCAACAGAAGGTACCGCCTGGCCAGCAGGGGTACCGTGCAAGCGACCGCGCCTTTGGACCTGCCCGTCAAGATGATGAATGTGTCTTATGGCACAAAGGGCATTCCAGCATTCTGGTCCTCCTCCAAAATCCTCGAGAGCCTGCGTTCAGAGTCGATGCTTGCGATGAGAAGGAAGAATTGCATGGAGAGCCACGTGAAGATGTCGATTTGGTCGGTCTGCTGCTGCTCAAAAGATGTGCCTCTCTCAACTTTTGTTCCACGAAACTCCAACCGGTCAGGCTGGACATTGTATTCTTCGACATCTGTGTTTATGAAATAATTTTGGAGGCAGTGGCCTATCTGAGGATTTTTGGGTAGGGTGTAGCGCTTGAATAAGAATACTGGTGGCTTGGGAATCCAGGTACGGTTATGTAAGGTAGGATCAGATTGCGAGCTGATGCAAGATTAGGATTGGCAGGTACAGCAGAGCTTACAGCTAGATGGGTTCGCTCTTCTATTTGACCAAGGAAATGAGTTGTCTAAGGATGCGGATCGCAAAAGAGTGTAGCAGCCGGGATCGCATAGCACCGTCGGGGAGTTGTTGGCGCATACACAGCCCTTGTTTTGCGCATAACGCGCGACAAGGCACCACCCCTGAGACTATGGAGCGCTTCTTGGGGACCAGGGATACAGCATTCTTGATGATTCTGAGTCATGCTGGAAGCTGATAAAGCGCCAGTCTCAGCACGGTTTGCTACAAGACTGTGGAGCAGCTCCAAAGAGCTCCAAAGAAGAAAAGTCTGGATCCGCTTCTCAATGCTCTCCTTTCTTCAAGACCGCTGTACCTGTTCGGCAGCCCTGATATGCCCACTGCCACACTGTGGTAGGCGTGTAGGTGCCCAAATGCACCCTGGGGCATGCTGCGTGCGCTACACGGTGTCATCCTCTAGAATCTCCACGCACGGGTCCCATTGACCAAGGCAACATCGCCGATCCAATGAAGTCGAGCTCTATCAAGAGAGACTAGGCTTATGATTCATCTCCGATTTCCTGCGTCAAGCAGCCAACAAGTACTGCACCTCCGCTAAGCCATGTCATACCCGCGTCAATAGACGGATTTTGCCCGATACTTTTCCTACTGTGAAACGGAGGAAGACACACTCTCACACTCTGAATCCATCCCGGGCTTTCAAGGCAGCCCCACCCTGCCAATGTAATGCAGTCTGCTGAAACGCGGGCCTGGCTTATCAGCACTGTGAGCTTGGGTTGTTCAATGTTGCTAATCTGAAGCGCATCATTCCGGCTCCGGACTACGCCTTCGTCAATTTGAAGCTGCTAGGTAGCGATGATGCATCCTTGTGGTTGATTGTTACCATGTCTCCAGACTGGTATGCTATATCCAACGTGTGGTTGGTCAAGCACGTCCTGGTCGGCCCATCACGATCCATGGGGTTTT
>JAABUL010002887.1_pt1 | contig 27143 bp, 6 predicted proteins | sample 5559151 | NCBI WGS metagenome assembly JAABUL01 (sample SAMN10711876, study PRJNA513368) | rock metagenome | isolation source: Antarctica rocks | place: Antarctica: Victoria Land, Pudding Butte sud | reverse complement strand
GGTGTTGCTGGTTTCGCCATGGGTGGTGTGATTGTCTGAAGATATTGGCTGTAAAGCAGCGTTGTGGCAGTCATATCTATTCTCTGAACCCAACGCTTGCAAAGGAGAATTATGGCAGTCGAGACTGTAGATAAGGAGGAAGAGAGCAGACGCAGTGAATGAAAGCCAGGCAATTGCTACTATGAGACAAGGAAACTTTTGGGATATGAATTACTACCCAAATACCTAAATGCACAATAAGCTCGTGCTCATGCAGTCCTTTGCTTTGTGCTTCCTACGGACGCAGTCATCAAAACTACCCTTTCTGGAAAAAGTCGCGTGGGACGTAAGCACCTGGTACAGTAATCGCAGAATCCTTACCGTTAGTTAGCGTGATGGATCCTTTAACCACTCCTAGCATCCTCTCTCGCACCCACGGGTTTTCCAAGAAGGATCCGCGAGCGATGCGGATGATGTTTGGTATGTGGATCTAAACTGGGATGGGAGATGGAGTTGGAAGGAATTATTGACGGAGAATTATATATGGCTTGAAAAAGGTAGAGAGACATTGCATTTTTTTTAAGTTTGTAATAGAAGTGCAGGGAGATTCTGAGGGCTTGCTTACCTGCGTTGATGGAATCGGATGGAGCGAGATTAGTACACAGAGAAGCTGTGGTACACACTAGCTGGCCGAAGCATAAGTACACGAGGAAGATCCAATCATTGTCCGTTTCTATGGCACGAAATGACCAATTGTACGAGTTAGAGATGGTTATTTCACTGAATTCGACCCACACATAATGCTTGAATGTATTCCATAGCCATATTGACGACCATATTCCCAGGGTATCTCCAGTATGCACCAAACCTTGCGTCATCAGTCGTAAACATATAAATCCCATGTGAACCATACCAAGGTCCAAAAGACCCACATCCCAGCAGCTCACATCTTCACCTCCTCCCCCTTCGCCATAAACCGAAGCACATCCTCCATCCTCATCGGCGCCACCTTATCCCCCTCCTCTCCCTTACCGCCCCCTTCTTCCCCATCCTCACTCTCACTCTCACTCCTCTCCCCCATCCTCCCCCTCAACCCCGTAACCACATTCTCCACACCCCCCTCTCTCTCCTCAAGCGTGAACTCAGCCTCATCCCAATCATGCCTCCTCGCCTCCTCATTAGCCGCCATGCCCGCCCACTCCCACACCTCCCTGATCTCACGCGCGCGATTCGGATCATGAGTCGTAGCCTGCACGCCCGCAGTGCGGCCTTGCTCGACCCAGTCTTCGACATTGGGTTCTAGCTTCTTGCGTAGGAGGGCATGGAGGATGTTTTCCTGTTCACGGCCGGGGAAGGTGGGAAGGGGGTAGGCGACTAGGGAGGGGAGGAGATGCGCGTGGGTGTCTAGGAGCTCGGTGACATTGGAGAGGTTTTGGGATATTACTTGCGAGGCGGTGTGGAGGGAGGACCTGAGTGCATTAGCTTACTACACGGCCATGGCGTCAACAGTCGAGGACGGGGAGGTCAGGACTTGTATGTTGGGGAGCTTGGTTGTTGAGCTTACCATGGTGGTAGAGGATCCGAGTTGAGGATTTGTTGCTGAAGAGATAGGAGGGAGTTGGTGAGTTGAGATAGGCGTTGGCGAGTCTGTTCGAGAGTCTTGATGTCTTGTGGGGATAGCGTCGACATTGGAAGGAGAACGAGTCAGTTCATGCGCGATGATGGATGTATCCACTTAATTTGGTCGAGTTGAAAGTTGAAGGCTTCAACGGAGTGGGAGACGCTAAGACCCATTGAGCATATGTAAACACGGGTGAGCGACGAAATTAATACTATGGCTAACTATGTTACATATGCACACTTTGCATGGATATCAATCCTCCACGCTATGCAAACCACCAGTCAAAATTTAGTAGTAAGACAGAGACGAAGAGCCCTTCTTTAGTCCTCTGAAGGGTCTGCATCTGGTGATCGATCTTCATCGGAATGGTATTCGAATGCACGCGGTAATTCGGCATCTTCTTCCCCTTCAGCTCCTTCATCGATAGCGGTCAGTACACCGGCTGCCTCTGCCGCACCAGTGGCGCCATTCCTCACTGTCTGACCTTGAGCGAGAGCAGCAGCCCCCTGTTCTTGGATGGACTCAGGGGCTGCAGCTGCTTGCGTAGGTCTTTTTCTTTTCATCTCCAACAGAGTCTTAGGCTCTGAGGGAGTGTTGTCGTGCAGTAATATGACACCACCAGTTGGCTTTTTAACCGGCTTGTACCGGCTGTCTGGAAAGCTCACAAACTTGAGCTGAGCCGGAAGAACCCTGGTCATGTTTTCGATGCTATAACCCACCTTTTCCTTTTCCATCTTCTTCCTCAGACTCTCGGGCTTATCCGTTTCCTTAGCTTCTTCCCCATCTTTCTTATCACTGTCGGACTTCTCTCCTTCTTTCTCTGCCTCCGCTTTCACATTTGGCTCATCTGTCTCCATTTTATCGCCGGTTTCAACCCTCTTAAGCGCCGTGGGTGTTTGGTCGATATCCATGCTTTCGCGCCTTTGCTGCTTCTCTTTTTTCTGAGCACGTCGCTTCGCTTGGGCAGTTGTGGATAAGACAGCAGTCTTGACTTTCTCGGGAGCGTCTTCAGTCTTGGCCTCTTGCTCTGGGGGATAGTCGAACAGACTTGGTCGCGTGGCACTATAAAATTTGAACTTTGGGACGTCCAAATCTTTATCTAATCCAATGACGGACGTTGGGGTGAAGCTGAGACACAGGAAGTGCGTCAAAGGAAACCAATACCAGTACTGTGTGAAGACTGCCATTCCAACTATACCAGCCATGTTCAAATTACCGGTCTGTGTTTGTAGGCTGATTGTACAGTTTCGTCCTCCAGCGTCGATGATACCAAGCGATATGGCACTACCGAATTTGGTCATAGCATCTTCATGACGGTCGCCAATGGCTTTCTGTAACGTTTTGCGAATGGTGCCAACCTTGGGATTCATGGCTTCGTTCTGTTGGACCATAATCATAGAGAGTGCGATGAGCGCTCCTTGTCGTACAAAGTCGGTTGGGTCTTTGATCATAGGCTCCAGGAGGTCAATCGCTTCATCTAGGCCTGTACCTGCGCATGATATTCCCAAGGCCATGGCCGCACCATACCGTACGTGTGGATTGTAGGATTCCGATAGCAGCTCAACCATTCGCGGAACACTTTTGGGCTTCCTGAAAAGAATGAAGCCTAGACTCATTACGGCATATCTTCGAACGTCGTCACTGACATCGCTGACAGCCACATGAAGAAGCTTGCGAACAGCCTTGTTGCTGCCAGTACCGCAATACGCCATTGCGAGGGCTTGAATTCCTCCATACCGGAGAATTGGATCCGGATCGTCCAGTAATCCGTTCACCAGCTCGTCAGCGCCTTCTTGTCGATTATACATGATGAGAGCCATCCCTAAACCAAGACCGCGAACGATCTTCTCGTGCTGCGTGTCGTGAGCATACTGAATCATATCCTCGAGTGCTTTGATGTTCCCCGTTCCCAGCATGATCAGTCCCATGGCAATGCCTACAGCCTCTCCATTTAGAGCGGAGTCTGTGTATAGAACAGCCTTGAGATCTTCGTATATAGCTTCGTCACCAGTCGCCATGCCAGCACAACCTAAGCCAAGAGCACCTCCGTGCTGAACCACTTCTTCCGTGGCTTTCTTGAAGTGATCTCGAATAACTCTCAGAGCTAACGTTTCGTGATTGGCGTATATCAACCCCAAAGCATATAAAGAGCCTCCCTGGCTGTAGACAGACCCCGAGTTTGCCCCCTCTATTGTATCCTTTGGTAGGTATGGCTTCAGCAGTGCCTGCCCATTACCAAGATCACCGCGATGGATGACTCCGAGTGCAGCGGTAGCAGTAAACTTTGACCAATTGACTGCTTTCCCCAACCATTCCAAGTTGTCGCGAAAGAAGTTGGCATTCATAGTCCCCGCGTTCATGAAACCACATGACAACGTGACTGCAGTATGGAAGATTGAGTTTCGGGCTTCTAGACTGTCTTTAAGCTTGTTAAGTACTGCGACATCTGCGTGGTTGTTTCTGTACAAAAATTCGAGGTTGATTTGTATGGATTTTGTGCCCGCTAGGATGTCCTTTATCGACTCGAAAGCATACTTCGTCTCTCGAGTGAGAGGCGGGGGATCTTTATGGACACCTGGAGGGTACGTTTCTTGGTCAAGCGGGTCTGGCTCTTGGGCATTGTCTTCACCATGGATCGAATTCGATGGCTCCGTATCTGGTGGTAGGCCTTCGATGACGTCTCCTAAGAATTGCTGTGAGCTATTGTCTACGAGATCGAAGGCGATCTGATATGCTTCAGCCAGACGTGGCGGGCCATCAGTCTCAACAAGGTCAATAAGCAGTTTCGAGGCCATCGCATGCTCATTCAGGTATACTATGCATTTTGCGATGGAGAACATATCAGGATATGGAACTTCGCGTAGTAGCTCGAGGATGAGCTGTAGCAACTACAAGCATATGATGTCAGCCTAATTTCATTCCAAATAATTAGACCTCAGTGTGCTTACTTGCTGCCTGAGGCTACGCTCCTGGACTACATCCATGCATATTCCCAACAGATATTCCAGAAGCTCCTCAGCTTGTGCAACGCCGTTGGACTTATGTCCTTTCTCGTCTTCACTAGCTCGGGAGATTGCTCGTCGAATGACCTCGAAATTTTTGGCTTCTACAGCAATACCAACGACCTGTCGATACCGCTTTTCACGGAAGCACCGCTCGAACAATTGGTCTATTATACCTTGCAAGGGTCGCTGGATATCGTGTTGCTGAGCGAATGGTGGTGCTCCTAGAGCAGCAGCGTTGCCGCCCTGCAATGACGGATCGAGAGTGGTGGTGCTGTCTTGGCGTGAGAGCAGGGACTTGGATGGTAAAGTGGCTTGAGAAAAGGGCATTGTCGGAGAGGCCAGGCTTGCCGAGGTACTGGAAGCGCCGTTGGCTGTAGATGGGAATGCGGTGTTTAGCTGGGATGATGGCTGACTCGAGCCACTCGCAGGAGTATCAGCGCGAGCTATATAGGTGTCGACACATTTGGAGATGATAGTATCTTCGTATTCCCCTTCGTGGTCCAAGTCGAATAATTTTCCTGCCCCGAGGGCAAACACCATACTCTCGTCGTATTCTTGCAGATTATAGTAGACCTTTGATGCAACGAGGGCGGCGAGCTCACGCTCTGGGAATTGGGAATCTTCATAGAGAGCTTCGACTTCTCCGATCGACGCCACCACCTCTGTCCATAGCGAGTCTATCTCTTCATTGAGTTTCCTGAGAGCGAAGATTTGGAGCTCACGATCCGGCTCGGATAGGAAGCCCACCACTCCAGCCGCTGATGCTAGGCCCACCATGTTTTTGAGGAGAAGCTAGCGAACACGATGATGATGAAGGTGCTCTCGAGTTTCAGCTGACGAAGACGACTCCGACGAGCGTGGGGTGAGAAAGTATGCAAGCTCAAATTAGCTTCAACACGTTTTCTGAAAGACAAATTTGTAAGTGAAGGACCTGACGCTGGTGAGAAAGCGGAGGAACCGATGGTGATGGAGCTGAGGCAGTGTCTTGCTGTCGAGTTTGTCAGGCAAGGCAAGAGCGTCACGTAAACTCTCCGTACGTTATTCCAAGGCTTGGCGCAGCTTCTAGGCTAGTACAAATTCGTATAGATCTGAGCAACGGCGTCCAGAGGATTCTTTGGAGCCCTTCATGCTCCAACGTCCGTCACGCGTTCAAGATGGAGACAAGAGACGCCGTTTAACATTCTCTCCTAGCTTTTACATTCATCTTTACTTCTTGATTGTTTCTTCTCTAGCCATGCCAGCTGTCGTGCGCGAAGCCCACAGGACCTCTCACGAATGAGCTGCGCAACAAAATAAAACCTATATCCACTATCTGCGACTCGGTGTCAGCTGGTTCCTGGGGTGTGAACTCGTTGCCTGAGCGCAGTCATACGAGAGACCATCTCGCGCCGCGGGTTGTAGCGGACTTTGTACAGTGGAGACAGCTGTGGAGCTTGGAGGACGTCTTCTCCCTTCACCACACGCCTCCAGAGAAATATTATCGTAAAGCGTCTCCAGGAGCACAGTCGGCCAAAGCAGGGGACGGAATTGCGAATTGAACCTGCTGCGATTGAAACACGTTGGGTCAACCATTGATTTGGTACTTGGCGATCTGAAAAGAGTTGAACAATTGGGACAGCTACATTGTACAACAGCTATGGATATTAGATCCATAATCGATTCGGAGGACACGCCCCCAACCCGAAAGCAGTCAATACCAGCTCCCGCGAAACAAGAGTTCCGACCGGGCCCAGCGGGATTCCCCAGTACGCAGGCTCCAGCATACGACAATCGCCGCGATGCTAGACCCCCACAGCCGTCGCCGTTGCAGACGCCATCACACAACGGCACCCACTTCACTACTGCATCCCCTAAGGACAATCTTCGTTCGCCGTATCAACGCGCATCTTCGTTTGGCTTGAACAATGGGCAATACCCACCTGCTCAAGCTCCGAATCAGAGCCCTCATTACGGTCAGCAAGCTCCTTACTACTCACAACGCGAAGGAACTTCAGCGAATGGCCCTCCGAGCGGCCGATCGTTTGGCCAATCGACACCACTCAGTCAGACTCCGACTGCGAGTACGCCAGGTAGTAACGGTGCCTACTCTACCTTCCAACGCCCAACGTCCTCTCACTCTATACCCACTCCGAGTTCTACCCAACACTCTTCAATTATCTTGCGGGAATCTCCGCAACCATCGAATATGAATTCACGACCGTTGTCCCAGCCTCAAAGCGGTCAGCAATATACCAGTCAGCCGGGCACACCTTTGGGACCGCCTTCCACTTACAACAGGCCAAGTCTCAACATTCACTGGGAGTCCCCAGGAGCATACAATCATCAGAGAAGCCTTTCGGGAGGGACTGCTAGCCAGCATGAGACCCCGAGCTTCTCGGCAGCCAATCGTGTATCGCCTTCCGCGTATCGAGAAGCGCGGTCTAGCATACACGAGCACATTGGTTCTCGGGAACGAGAGAGGAGCCTTAGCGTTAGCCCCAAGACAAGGCTAACCACTCCTCCCGATATCCATCGAATGATTTCAACCAAAACCCCACCCGATCCTTCGTCCAGATGGACCGGACATGTCACACCTGCTAAGCGTAACACTGAACCAGAAACGTCCGATTTCGGAAGACTAAGCGAGCCCAACTTGATGCGGACCCCATCTCGGTCGGTCGGCTTGAGTGGCCTGCTCAATGCGGAACCCTTAAGTGAAACGTCAGAGAGAGCGTATCGCTCTTCACAGACGAAAAGCCCTTGCAACAAAGAGCAAGATAGCGATATTGAAGTCCTGGATCACAAACCTGCGAATCAACCATCACAGACTCACTCGTCTTCGGCATCTGATCAAGTCTTTCAACACTCGATGAGTCATTCGTCAAAGCCATTTCAAGTCTCTACACCGACGACATCCGAAACCATGATAACAGCCCCACCTCCTCAGACTGCTGCCTCTACAGGCCCTGATCAAGCAGCATCAAATTCGCTTCCACGACTCCCTTCACAACCTGAGACGGTCTCATCATTCAAACAGGCAGCCCTCAAGACATCTAACGGCCTCATCAACGCCCCGTTACCGCAAGGTCAGAAAATTCCCCGTGGAAAGAAACAGGCAAAACGGCCAATTCAGGAGCCCTCAGAAACCGAAGCCCCTGGAAATGATGATCACTTGCTCTTTCGACCTGCAAAGAAGAAACCTCGTCTCGACCAGCGGCAACACCGCGCCGATCCAGCACCGACCCAGGAGCCGTTATCTCAACCAAAGATAAGTTACTTGCCTAGAGTTTCTCGCTACGAAGATGTCCCTATCTTTGCTCAGTCTGTCCGTGGGCCACAAAGGACTAAAGATCTTTTTGAAAATAATCGTAAAGGGGTCCGCCAAGGCCCACCGGCGGCACAAGCGTCATATGCAGCAGCAGCAGCAGGATTTCGCCGTCAAGCGAACGGAATTTTAGCATCCAACAATCAAACACCACCAATAAATGGATTGCCCGTATCCAACACCCAGTTGATACCTACGAGTGATGGACTCTTGGGGCCTTGGGAGTACAATATTGCCAATGTCGAGCCATTGGATGAAGTAATACGACTCGTATCGGATTTCTTATTCCTCAACGTTGTCATGGATGATAAAGTGGGTGTTGCGCCTGCTGGTGGTGGACGGGGTCTAGGCGCCATTTTTGAAATTGAAGCCAAGATCGGCCGAATTATTGACAATAATACCAACGATCGTATTCGGTTACCCGTCGAAAGTGAGTGTGTGATCAGCCGTTCGGATCCGAACATCAAGACTCGTTTCGAGAGCTCTATGACACAGGTCAGCCTTCACCCTAAATCTTCACTTTTATTTGATACCGATCAATTAACATTGCACAGCAACAACACTCCACCCTCAACAAGTTCCTGAACAATGCCTTCCTGCTTTCCCAAGGTCCTAAAGCAGGCACAGTCCCTTCACGCAAGCCCCGTATTCCTATGAGCTATAAACACACTCATGAAACCGACACGCAGTACGGGCTTTCCCAACAGGGCACCATGCAGCTTCCATCTACTCTTGCCCAAGGCAAAAAACAGCCTAAAGTTCGTATCACTACAGATGACAAGACTGGAGAGATACTCGCCAAAATCATCAAAACGCCTGTGGCAGACATCCATGTCTACTGCCCTCGCACCCTATTCGACTGGCGAATCAGTGTGAATATTGAAATGGATTTTAATGGCGATATGAACGAGTTGGTAGCCATGGAACAGCGCGATACTAAAGGGGATAGAAAGAAGGATCGTGTGAGCTACAAACATTTGCAGTATCAGATCGATCTGACTCAAGTTACGTCGACCGAAGTAAGTTGCGACCCAAGTTACCATCTCACTTGTTGGGAGATAATTCGTACTAACATGATATACTAGCCCGAAAACAAGGCCAGAACACACGAACTCGAGATCGAAGTGTCGAGCGAGGAGGTTCGCAGACAAGGTCAATTGGTTGGGAACCAGGAGCCCAACGAATATGAGAAGCTGGTCAAAGGCTTTGTGGACAACGTACGACTGCTGGCGAGACATTGCGTACAATGAGCGCTGTCATTGAATTGGTATAGCGAAATGATGAGGGTCTTGGAGTCCTCCCATATCCCATGTTGGGTGCACGGTTTTTGATTTTGATATTGTCATGAGCGTTCGGACCGCTAGAATATGATACCCCCATGGAATGCAATTTATCGTTGGTTACTGGTTATATCGTTCGCAGCGTCACAGATATATATCCTATGCTGGCCACACAGGCGCAATATCTGAGTTATTGGTATGCTTGATGTATGCGTGGGAGACGAATAGCCTTTGTCCTCATCTAACATACATTGCTTGTAGGTTCTCTAATACACGTTTCTTGTGGCTTGGGTGTCAGGGCAAGAATGCCACTCCAGCACCCTGCCATATTGAAAAGATCACTAATTGGCATATCGTCAAGCTTTGAGGTGGCGAAGACGAATCGAAATACCTTGTGCTCACATTTACTGCAACAAGATCTAATTCGGCTCCCATCGATGTGGTGCTGGATCGAGCCGTTGCGGTATGGGAAATTGTCAAAGCCAGATGGACTTATGGAGAATGGATGATTGCTTCATCACAGACGTTGCAATCTTTTGCCAATATGCTAGAAAGGTAAGTCACCCAAGACCAGATGCATGATATACGCATTCTCCTCTACTACAGCACTGATATCTGGTCCAAGGAACAGATTGGCTGACGCCTAGTTTCATAATGTCCTTTCAATCGCTAAGTCAATCCCTCATCTCAATCTTTCCACTGACGGCCCTTTAGTGATGGTGCAAAGTGACAAATGCTAAAGGTGCTCAAAGATTTCGAATACGAGTCCGAAAAGACTGATGACGACGGCGAAGAGGTGGGCGTAGATGCCGAAGAAGCCGTGGTAGCGTTTTGACATTGGGGGTGCTTGTTTCGAGGGTTGGGAGTGGAGGAGGGAGGTTGGAGATGGAGATGGTGGATGTGGTGGCGGTGGTGGCGATGTTGGTGAGGGAGTAGGGAGGGGGATTGAGAAGTGGGATGCTAGTGGCGGTAGGGTTGGGGATATGGATGTTTATGGGGAGGAATTTGTGGCTTGCGAAGGGAGTTTGAGTAGGAGGAGGGTTTATTGAGATTTGGCGCATTATGTATAGGTTTACCAGACACGATTATGGAATCACGGACACGATATTGATGCTTGGCTGTGCGACATGATGGACCTTGCAGCAAAAGATGACAGAAGCAAAGATCCGCATATGATTAGGTATTCGTGTCCTCGCTTCAGATGCAATTGGTATCTTGGACATAGCAACCGGAATGGATTCGATGTTTATCTAAAGACATGCCATAAATAGAACAAGCAGACTCGTTGGGAGAAGATTGGTCGAAGCTCTGCTTTTCACCTTTTCGTTTTATCTTTCACTGCGATTCTCTCGGATCCTTCTCGACTGGAGTTTGTATCAATGGCTAATCCATGGGCGCTCTACCTCATCTGCTTCGCCCTCTTCCCGACCCACGATCAGACTCACCCTGTCTCTACTCTCCGTCTGATACCATACCCCTTCGCGATGACGCCTGTCGCCCAAGTATTAACGTAGCTCAGGCTTCTCGTATAAATTCCTCGATGGCTTTTATGTATATCCCTTTTGCTTATGCCGTACAACTTCCTTTTCTCTTAGCTATGCCTCACCTAAGATCTTAATAGTACTATGACATTTTAAGGTTTTACTACTAAGTAATATATATTATATAATAGAACTTTTCTTTTTCCTTCCTATATATCCTATTTACTTTATATATCCTTTATATATATCTTATTCTATCTTTTATTATCTTATATAACCTTTTCTTTATCTTTATCTTATATATATATATCTCTCTCTCTTTACTATAATAGAATATCCTTGAAATTAACTTTAGGAAGTATACTTACCTAACTAGGTAGTAATATTTTACGGGGAAATATTAAAACTCGCTAGTATTTACGTATTATACCTATATATATACCTATATATATAATTTTAATTAGTTAGTACTAAAAGATATACCTTTAATATTACTATATAATAATATATAAATTATATAAATTAGCCTATTAATATAAAAGATATAACTAATTCTATTAGTTTATATACTAAAATCTATGTAATATAACTATACTAAGATATTATTAAAATACTTAAGTATATTATCTTATTAACTAATTAATATCTATCTATTATAATATATATTTAAATTGTATATATAATATATATAGACTTATAGAGTATATATATTCTAAAACAATATTAATTAGCCTATTAATAATAAAGATATAACTAATTCTATAATATTACCTACTAAATTTATATATCTTAGTACTAATTTACCTAATATACTTATACCTTAATATACTTACTAATTAATGTCTACGTATTATAATATATATCTAAATAGTATATAAAATAGATATAGGCTTATAAAGTATATATATCCTAAAATAATATTAATTAGCTTATTAATAATAAAGATATAATGAATTCTATAAGCGTTCCTATTAAACCTTTGTATCTTAGTACTAATTTACCTATTATACTTATACCTATTATCTACTACCTAGTTAATATCTACTAATTATACTATATATCTAAATAGTATATATTATATATATAGGCTTATAAAGTATATATATCCTAAAATATTATTAATTAGCTTATTAGTAATAAAGATATAACTAATTTTATAAGTTTATATACTTAAATCTATATACTAACTACGCTAAGACTTATAATAACTAGGTAAAAGAGGTAAATTATCTAATATATATAAAAATCTAGATTTTTATAAGTATATTCTAGTAAGGTTATAATTAAATAGGAGATTTAGATGTTAATATTATAAGAGATTAATAAGTATATAAGTAAGAGGTATAAAGAATAATAATAATAAGTCTTAATATTATTAATATTATTATAAGAGTTATATAAAGAATATTAATATTATTAGAGGATATTTATTAAAAAGTATAAAGCTATAGCTAAAAATTATTAAAAATTATCCTTAATAATTAGAAGTAAGGATAATTATTTTAATAATAATAAGTCTAAGGTAGTTAAAATACTTACCTAATAAATAAAGAATATTTTAAATATTTTAAAGATACTATAATGTTTATTAATAAAGATCTTATATAACTATATTAAAAATACTTATAAAAGTATATTAAATATCTTATATTTTAAATAAATTTTTTACTTTAAATATAAATTAATAATAATAATATATTTAATTTAAATTTTAATATAACTTTAATTCTTCCTCTTTATTATATCTACTTTTAAGGGGGTAATTTAGGAGTATTATATTTAATATTAATATTATTATAACATTGTATAAGTAGGCTCTATATTCCTTACGTCTAGAAGACTAGAACGTAGTTATAACTAGGAAGGTAACCTAATACGCCTAGAGAATTAAGATAATAACGTACTATTAATAAAAGTCCTCCTAGGATATAATATAGGAAGAATATTAGGTAGGACTAAGAGTTAGGAATTATCCCTCTACCTAACTTAGGGGCTTATAAACTAGTAGGAGAACCCTTTATAAAAGCCTTTAGAAGGTTAAAAGCTTCGCCCTTATATAAATGAAAATAGGGAAGATAGGGCTAGCTACCTTTCTATATTAATATAGAGTCTCTAGCTTTATATTAGTAGGCTATAAATATAGTTAGTATAAATAGGATATAAAGTATATCCTTATTAACTATCCTAGGTTCTATAATTACTACTAAGAATTAATAGATATTATAAGTATACTAGATACCTATAAGATACTTATAAATATAAAGGGGATACAATAAGTTATAGAATAAAAAATCTAAATTAAGATATTAAGCTAGTTTTCACTTATAATAATATAGTTATACTAGGACTAAGCTAAGGCGTAAGTTTTTACTACTAGAGTAATATTATTACTATAATATATAGTCTAGCCTTAAGAGCTAGAATGATAGGATAATAAGTATAGGTACCTAATATAAAGAGCTAAATATAGTATAAAGAGAAATAAACTAATAGAGAGAAAGAGATTAGAATAGTAAGGGGTTTTACCTAGACTTATATAAGGTATAAATATATAGTTTCCCTTATAGGTTAGCTACTATAGTAGTAATTATAATATACTTATAAGCCTCTATAATTATCTTTTAATATTTTAGATAGACGCGAGTATAATTTAATTTAATTCAATATTATATAAAAGTATTTATAACTATTATTAAATATTTAGTATAATTAAATAAAAGGTAGAATACTTATAAAGTTTAATATATTAAATTAATTAATATCTATTAATAATAATATATATCTTAATAATATAATTAATATATATAAACTTATAAAGTATATATACGCTATGGAATAGGATAGGACGGGGTAGATAGGTATCCTTAGAACTAGGCCTAGTAGTAAGGCGGATACCTAAACCCTTAAAGCGGGGCTAGTCTAGGTATCTACTCTAGGTAATAGTAGGTACCCGCCCGCTTATTAATAGGGGTAAGTCTACCCCTAATACCCCTAGAATACTCCTAGGAAGTCTCTTAGAAATTATCTTAATCTTTATCTTAATCCTTTTTTTAGTAAGGAATAAAAGAGATATATAACTTTCTACTAATTAAATAGGCTAAAATAAATTAGAATAAATTATAAATATAATTTTATTAGGATTTTTAAAAATAGTAATTTTCATTATAACTAATAATACCTAGTTAGTTAATAATATATCTTATCTTTAACTAATTATCTCTTTAATAAATAGATATCTAGAAATTAATTAAGAAGAATATAATTAATAATAACTAATAATTCTATTTTTAGAAATCCTTATAAACTTATAATTTTGATTTAATTTATTAATTTAAGCTTATTTAATTAGTAGAAAGCTATATATCTCTTTTATTCCTTACTAGAAAAAGGATTAAGATAAAGATTAGGATAATTTCTAAGGGTCTTCCTAGGGATATTCTAGGGGTATTAGGGGTAGACTTATCTCTATTAATAAGTAGGCGGGTATCTATTATTTAATAGGGCGGGTACCTAGACCTACTACTAAAAGGTAGGATAGATAGTAACCTCTAAAACTAAGCCTGAAACTAGGCCTACCCCGCTCTAAGGCGGATACCTAGAGTAGGTACCTATACCTATTCTATAGTATAAGTATATATACCTTAAATTAATATTAATTAGCTTATTGATTTATCTAAGTATACCTTAATATATTAAATAATTAATACCTACTATATATAATATATCTCTTTACTATAATAGAAAATCTAGATATTAGAACCCTTACTCTTATCCTCCTTTATCTATTAGTTATAGATACTTCTATTATACTCTTCAGTTAGAGCTAAATTTTAGTGTTTTTAGTAGAATATTAAAACTTTTAAAGATAGTATTTACGTATTTTATATATATATACTTACTTATATAATCTTAATTATTAATAGTTAAAGATATATATAAGCTAGCGTTACTTAAGATTACTAGCCGGAAAGATATAGGATATCCTACGGGATATACTATATAGGATAGTATAGGACTATAGTATAGTATAGGTAAATAAGGGCCTAATCCTATATCTTTATAATAATATAGGATAGGTATAAGATAGGATAATTAAGTAGGATAGGATATTTATAAGACTACTTTATAGGATAGGATATTCATAGGATATCTTATAATTAATAAGTATATAATATAGTTTTTTATAAAAAAATATTCTAGAAATTTTTATTATATAAATAGTTATAATTAAAAAGGTATTATTAACCTTTCTAATTATCTTTCTAGTTACTATTCCTCCAGTCTTAAATATATCCCTAGGTATAAAATTTAAATAAAATATAGTAATATATATTAATTTTAGCCTAGTACCTTAATAGACTAGTAGGATATATTAAGAAATACCTTATTATTTATCTTTCTAATTACCTTTCTAGTTACTATTCCTTAGTCCTAAATATATTCCTAAGTATTTAATTTTTAGAAATTATAGTATTTTAGATCCTTATTAATGGTATTTATTTATTATAACCTAATACCTTTATAAATTAATAAGATATTTTAAGAATTACCTTAATTTTTATCTTTCTAATTACCTTTCTAGTTATAACTTTCTATATAATGAAGATTTCTTAAATATTTTTTTAATAGAAAATTATATTATATACTTACTAATTATAAGATATCCTATAAATATCCTATCTTATAAATTAGTCCTATAAATATCCTATCTTATAGGATTATCCTACGAAAACCTATATTATCCTATAATAGGATAGCTAGGAAAGCCTATATCCTATACTATCCTATATCTTTCTAGCTAGTACTTAAGATATTAATATTATAGCTAGTAATAACTTACTTATAATATACTCTTAGTATATATTATAGTATTAGCTAGGCTATAAGAGGAAATAATATAGATATCTTATATCTTCTTATAAGAGGTTTTATAGAATCCCCTTATAAGAAGACTTTAAGATTCCTTAAGAATTAGTCTTATTATAAATAAGATTATAATATTATATTATTATATACCTCTTATAATTAATAGTTATAATAATTCTAATTCTTCTACCTATTAAAAGGTAATAATTTATTATTAATTATAATTTATATAACTTATTCTAGTAAGGTTATAAATAGTATATAGCTATTGTATAATTAGGATAAAAGCGGGTTATTAAATACTATTAATAATAATCCTATTCCCTTAGATAAATAAGGTAGAATTATTAACCTTAGAGAAGTTATTAAATATAATAATATTAAAAGTAATCCTAATAAACATATAAAGTATAATAAGGAAAGTACTCCCCTTTTAATTAAATATCTTATATAAGTAATATATAAGTAGGAGGAATTATTATAAGTTTAATAATTATAAGATATTAAAGTAAATATTACTACTCTTAAAGTAAGTAAATAGATTTTAATATAAGAAGGTAATACTAATTAAAAGTATATATATAATAAAATTAAGGAATATACTATTCTTATATAAAGTATATTAAGATTAACTCCTATCCTTAATTATTATAAAAAAAGTATTTATAAATATTAAAATTAAATATAATATTATAATATATACTTTTTATAAATCTTATTTAACTTCCTTATAAATATATTATATGTTCTATCTATAATATTAATATTTAAAAATAACTTAAAGTAATTTTTAGCTATTTATTTATATTTATATTTATTAAAAATTTTAATATAAAAGAACTTTATAAATTTCTTATTAAATTATATTAAAGATCCTTTAAATTAAGAATTAAGTATATATTAATAATATATTAATATATATTAAAGGCCTTTATAATTAATTTATTAGTTTAAAATATACTTAATATTCTTAAAGGCCTAATTTCTTAAAAAGGTTAAAAGTAAGTATATTATAAATTTATATATCAAACTTATTAAAAAGCTTTAAATTATCCTTATAAATTATAAATCCCTTCTTAATATAAGAGATAAACTCTTATTATTATTATTATATCTTAAGGTTAATATTAATAAAATAAAGATCCTTAATAAGAAGGCCTAGTAAAATATATTATAAGAGCTATTAAATTATAATAAGGATAAGAAGTTATAAGTAAATAAAGATAATATTATAAGGGGATATAAAGTAAATAGATAAGGATTAAATAGGTATAATATAAAATAAAGATAAAATAAGCTTAAGTTATATAATTTATTTAATATTACTTATTAAAATTATAATAAAAAGGATTATTATATAATTAATCACTTTAAATTATTTAAGTAAAGTAGGTCTTAATTTAACTTAAAGTATTTTAACCTTAAGGTTATAAATAGCTAAGGTTAATATATAAATAAAAAGTAAAGAAAAGGCTAAATCCTATTAAAAACTTTTACTTAATAGGAGAGAGATAGAAAGAAGTAAAGGTTAAACCTCTAATACTCTATTATTATAAAGTAAAGATAATATTAAAATATAATCCTCTCTAATATAAGAGATATCTAAATTATAATTCTTAATTAAATATTATTTTATAAACTTATACTATTAAAGTAAGTTTAAGATATATTAAAGATATAAAGTTATTATATTTAAACTTTATAAATAATAAATAAGTTTATATTATAAAGTATATAGTATAACTTATTAAAATATAAATAATTAAGATTTATTTTATTAATATACTTATACTTTTTATACTATTAATAAGATAGGTCTACTATTAGTTATAAATAAACTTATATAATATTTAATAAGTATTAAAATTAATATAAATATAAGGAAATAATAGTTTAAAATTAATAAACTATTATTTTAGATTAATAAACCTTAATAATTTATAAAGTTCTTAAGGAAATAGTTTATTATCTATATACTTCTTATTTCTAATATTATAAATCTAAAACCTATTTAAATTAATTTAAGAATAATAAATATAAATTATTAAAGTATAAAAAATATAATTAAACTATATATATTATCCTCTAAGTTTAATAAGTTCTTAAATATATTTTTAATAAATAAAGCGAGATATTTATTATCTTATTAAGGGAGTAATTATATTATTAATATAATTAATAGTCCTCTTTATAAACTATTATATAATCTATTAAATATAAAATTAATAGAATTAAGATATTATTTAAATAAAGCCTTAATAAAGGAGTAAATTAAATATTTAAAAAGTCTTATAAGATTACCTATCCTTTTTATTCTAAAAAAGGATAAAGGCTTATACTTATATATTAATTATTATAAGTTAAATAAGGTAATTATTAAAAATTAATATTTATTATCCTTAATTAATAAGACCTTAGATTATTTAAATAAGATTAAGATTTTTATAAAATTTAATCTTAAAGATATATATTATTATACTAAAATCTAAAAAGAGGATAAATAAAAGATTATATTTTATATATATTATAATTATTTTAAATATTTAATAATATTATTTAATCTTATAAAATATATTAATAACCTTTTAAGCTTATATTAATAAATCTTTAATAAAGTTATTAAATAAATTTTATATTATTTACCTTTATAATATTCTTATCTACTCAAAATTATATATAAAGTATAGAAATTATATATATTAAATACTTAAATAACTTTAATAATATAGATTATTTATAAATCTAAAGAAATATTAATTTTTTATAATTAAGGTTAAATTTCTAGGTTTTATTATATTAATTAAAGGTGTAATAATAGATTAATATAAGATTAATATAATTTAATTATAATTAAAGTTTAGAAGTTTTTATAAAGTTTAAATCTTTCTTAAATTTGTAAATTTCTATTATTAACTTAGTTATTAATATTCCTAAATTATATTACTATTAATAAGCTTATTAAAAGATAGTATAAAAGGTATTAAAATATATCCCTTTATTTAACCTAATAATATAAAGTATATATTTAATAAGCTTTATTAAGCTTTTCTTAATATAATAATATTAAGATACTTTAATCTTATATTATTTATATAAGTTAAGATTAATATATTTAATATTAAACTTATTAATATTCTTTTATAACTTTAATAATTAAGATAATAATATTTAATAGCCTTTTAAAGTAAGAAGATAATACTTATTAAAAAAATATTATAAAACTTATAATAAAGAGTTATTTTTAAAATTTATAATATTTAAATAATAAAGATATTACTTAGAAGGTAATTTTTATCTTATTAAAATACTTATAATTTATGATAATTTAAAAGGTTTTATAAATATAAAAGCCTTTAATAACTAATAAGTATATTAAGTAATAAGACTCTTAACTTATAAATTTTATTATAAAATATAAGTTAGGTAAAATAAATCTAATTAATATATTATTAAGGCGCCTAAATTATAAGAGTAAGAGTAAATTAATAAATAAGCTTATCCTTATATTATAATAAAAGTTAATAATTATTATAAGGCTTTTTAATCCTATTTTTAATATTATAATAGAAGTTTATATACTTATTATATTAAGATAGGATTTATAATCCTTTAATAATAAAGGTAAAGTTATTATAATATATAATATATATAAGGTAATTATAAACTCTAGCTCTAGCTATTAAATTAAAAGTATTAAGAATTATTAATATAATTATTAAAAAAATAGTATTAAATAAAATATATTTATTAAAGTATAAAGACCCTTAACCTAAAATTATAAAGAATATATATAAGATATTACTTTAATATATTTATAATATTATTAAGATATAACTTAATCTTATTATTAAAACTTTTAATTATAAATAACTTATTCTATATTTTTTAATAGAAAATAAAATAAACTGAAATATAAATTTATAATTTATAATTAAATTAATTAAAGTATTATAGTATAACTCTAGTTATATAACTAAGTCTTAGTATAGATTACTTAGTACGTATATATCTTACTTATAACTACGTAGATAGATATTATTATTATTATTATTATTATCTACTATATAAGGTATCTATATCTTTATATCTAATAAATAGTAGTAATACCTACGTATAGTACTACTCCTTAGTTACTTCCACTTACTATTATCTTAATACCTTCACGTATAAGACTATTACTATAAGAATAGTAGAAAACCTTATAAGAGCGAATCCTCTAGTACTTAGCTATAATAGGTACCCTTTATAATTAACTAATAATCCTTTTACTAAGCCCGTTACTATAGCCCCTAATAAGAAGGATAAGGATAAAGAGTATTAAGTTATAATAGAAGAAAAAAGCCCGCCGGCGTCTATATTAAGATAGGTAGAAGGTAGTAGAGAAGGTAGTAGAAATATAAATAGAGAACTTATTCTTAGCTAATAATATACTAGCTAAGATATATCCTAAATCTCTAGCTTCTCTAATAATTAAGTTAATAGTCTTATATTACTATTTTTAGGTATATTAGACTAAAAATTATAATAGTATTTTAGTTAATATTAATAGTAATATCTATTTCCTAGTATTAAGTATCCTAGTTAATTAGCCTTACTTCCTCTACTAAAATTAGGTATAAAGTAAGAGGATTAGCTATAGTAGTTTTAGGAGTAAGAGTAATACTATAATAATATAGCTATTAAGAGACTAAGAGTAGAAGATATCAATTTTTTAATCCTAAGTATATTAATAAGAAGATTCCTAATAATTCTTAAACTATTAATATTAAAAGATATATTATATACTATAATATCTATATATTTATTAATAGGCTTTAGTATTTAGCTTACTCCTATAGTAATATTATTACTATTATTCCTAAATACTTATATAATAGAGTATTAATATAGTATACTAATAAACTTATAAACCTTAAAAAATCCGGCTTATAAATATATAACTTATAACTCTAATATACTATACTTATTAATTAGTTTAAGATACGTATTATAATAGTCTTAGTATACCTTAACTCCTTCTCCTAAGCCTACAGCCTACGTAATATTAAAAATCATTAGACGCCTAAAGTATAAATCTAATAAATACTCTACTATATTAAAGTAGTAGATATAATATCTATATATAATTAATTATATATTATATAGAACTAATTAAATATAGACTTATAATATAATATACCTAAACCGCTATCTTATACCTTACTAGCCTAGTTCCTTATATATATTAATAGTAAGATATCTATTTAGTAATAAATAGCTAATAGATCTCCCTTATAATAACCTTTTTAATAATATTAATACTAGTTACCTTAGTAATAGTAAATTTCCCTCTACTATTATCTCTTATAGTAGTAAGGCTACTAGTAATAGGTAAGAGGTAGAGATAATAAGGGCTATTAGGATAGATTTCTACCTAAGATCTTTATAAGTAATATATATTATTTATAAAGGAGATACCTGATAATAATAGTATTTATAAGGATAATAGTAGTTATAACTACTTTATTAATATTAAGGAGGCTGAATAATAGGTATAAGCCTAATATTATTAATCTATTTATTTATATATATTAGATTTCTTATTACCTTTAATTCTTTAGATAGTCCTAGACGCTAAACTGTATCTAGTATAGTACTATATATCTATATATTTCTAAAGACATCGCTAATTAACTAGAAATCATCTATCTAATATCTAGTTATAATTATTCCGGATCCGCTAAGACCTCTTTATGAAATAGTCTAAATTTTACTATAGACTACGTAATAGTATACTAAGGAGGATTATAAGTATATAGGTAATAACTCTAATTAGTTAGGATAGATATACTATCGCTATTATATCGCTATTATATATAGATAACAAGGACGCTATCATTTTTCGATTTTAGTAGGTATATTATTATAGTATAACTCCGATTATATAACTAAGTCTTAGTATAAGTTACTTAGTATATATATACCTTACCTATAATTATATAGATAGATATTATTATTAATATTATTATCTACTATATAATATATCTACGTCTTTATTTCTAATATAAAGTATTTTAATAAAAAGATATTTTTATAAGTTAATAATATATAAGTAAAATAATAAAAACTTATATTATAAATACTAGAATATAAACTTTTAATAATTAAGATCTTTTTAAGTATAATAAGAAATTATATATTTTAAAGACTTATTAATTTATAAAGAGCTATTAAAATATTATTATTATAATCCCTTAATAAGGTATTTTAGACTTAATAAAATACTTAATCTCCTTAATTAAAAATATACCTAATTAGATATAAAGGTTAATATTAAAGAATATATTAATTCTTATAATATTTATTAAAGAATTAAGGTAAAATAATATTATTTATATAATAATTTAATTATACTTCTAAAGCTTATAAGACTATAAAAGTTAATTATAATAAATTTTATTATAAACTTACTTTAATATAAATAATAAGGTTATATTTATAATATAATTCTTATAATAATTAATAAGTATATAAAAATACTTTATTATTTACTTATAAAAAAGGACTTTAAGATAATTAACCTTATAAATATCTTATTTAAAGAAGTCTTTATAAAATATAATATCCCTAATAATATTATATTAAATTAGAGTAGCCTTTTTATAAATATATATTAATTAAAATTAAATTACTACTTAAAGTTAAATTATAAGCTAAATATAACCTTCTACTTATAAATTAATAAATAAATAGAATATTAAAATTAGATTTTAGAATATTACTTAAGAATTTATTATAATAATAAATAAGATAATTAAATAAGATTATTATTACTAGCTAAGTTTACTTATTATAATATAAAGAATATAATAATAAGTTATAATTTATTTAAATTATATTATAATTACTAGCCTAAGATTTAGTTATATTTTAAGGATAAAATATATTAGGAGGAGGTATTAAATATAAAAGAATATATTTAAAAATTTTAAAAATTATATAAAGACCTTTTAAGCTAATAGTAAAATATATTAGAAATATAAGTAAAATATTATAATAAGAAATATAAGTTAATATCTTTTATATAAAGAGATCTAATTATATTAAATATAAAGAACTTAAAGTAAAGATAGCCTAATAAAAAGTTATCTTATAAATTTATTAAGCCTTTTTATATCTTTAAACCTATTAATAAATAGGTATATTACCTATTATTATTAAAATACTTAATATATCCTATCTTTTATATCTTACTTTTAGAGTTATATATTTATAAGTAAGATAATACCTTTATACTTAAACTTCTACCCCTAGAACTTATTAATGATAAGGAATAATAGAAGTTAAAAGAGATTTTAAATAAAAAAATAAAAAAAGGGGAGCTTTAATACCTTATTAAATAAAAAGGATATTCTTTTATTTATAATTAATAAGTTTTAAAGGAATTTATAAAAGATATATTAAATATATAAGAAGACTTTAATAAGAAAAAGAAATACTAGTATTATAAATAAGAATTATAAAGTTATTATATAAGAAACTTAAGATAATAGATAATAATATTTATCTAATTACTTAAAGGCTAGTATAAAGGATATTAATCCCTCTTATTTTATTTATTAAGAATAGGTAAAACGCTTTAAAAACGCTAATAAGTAAGAGATAATATAAGGAAAAAAGAAGGAAAAGATAATAATTAATACTTACTTAATTACTTATATAAGTATAAGTAATATAATTATAATATATAAGAGTCTTATCCTTTTTCTTCTTCTATTACTACTTCTTCCTCTTTTTTTAACCTTTAAGCCTAAAGGATTTAAGCTAGCCTAAAAAATACCTTATTATTAATAAATATAATATTAAATAAATATAAATAAGGAGTAAAAGAATCTACCTCTACTTACTTTATATTATAAATCTCTTAAATAAATTTATTAATCTATTTTATATATTAAAGTATTATAATTTATATCTTTAATATATTAATAGGCTTTGTTATATTCTTAAATTACTTTATAATATAATTATAAGAGGTAGAGTCTTTCTTTATAATACTTAAGGAATTATTTAAGTAAACTACCTATCTTTTTAAGAACTCTCTTATTACTTAAATCCTTAAAATTTATAATATTATTAAATTATATATAAAAAGAGGAATTTAAATCTAAATAATTAATATATATTATATTTATAAAGATAGCTTAAATTATTATTAAGAACCTATTAGCTTATATAAGTATTAAATAGTAATATAATAATTATAATACTTTAATATTATCTTCTTATTCTTAAAGGCTAATATGAATTAGGTATTATTTAAAGGTTTAATATAAGTATTATTATTAGTAAATTTCAAACCTACTTAGAGTAAGAGATGAAGTTATAAGTTATATAAGTTATATTAGCTACTACGAGTAGGTATTAGTAAACTAAAAATCTAAAAAGATTAAATTACGCGGGGATACTAAATTAATAGTTTTTAATTTAAGGTTTTTTAAAATTTAGGCTCGGGCTAAGCTATTTCTTAAGGAAGGAGCTAGAAACCTCTCTAGCTCGCTTATTAATTAATAAATCTAAAAACAGACTCTAGATTTAGAATCTACGCTAAAAAATATATTAATATAATATATTATAGGCCCCCCCCCTATCAAGGATAAGTAAATTTATTAAAAATTTATTAAAGTCTAAAAACTCCTAAGTTAATCTAATTAGCTACTAACTCCTAAATATTTAGGTTATTAAAACCTACTTATTTTATACTATAATCCCTTAAGAGTAATAATATAGGATATTTCTACTAAACCTATTAAAACCGACTCCTAAGTACTTATAGTACTTAAAGTAGGCTATAGATTTTTATAGATAATAGATAATATAAGTATAAATACTTATACTTAAACTTAACTTCTATATTATTTATATAATATTAATAAATATTAATAAATATTTATTAATAGGCGGGAAGCCTTATAGGAATAAAAAGTAAGTAATTTTAAGGTAAATATAACGCGCTAAATTTATATCAATTATATATAAAATATAAAATAAGATACCTACCTTAATATAAAGAGAATATATTAAAGTTTTTAAATATTAATATTAAAAGAATTAATAATAAATAAATAAAGAGGGATAGTATTATTTTTACCTAATATTAAAGATATACGCGTAAAGCTAGGAGCTTAATTAGTATTAAGAGTTAATTAATTATTAAGACTAAGATTATTTAAATTAAGCTTTAATATAATAAAATTAATAATAGATATATTATTTATATATATTTATATTATAATAAGTTAATTATACTTATATAAAGTACTAATTAATTTATAATATAAATAATACTTAAAGAGAATTATTAAATATTAAGATTATATTATATAATAAGTAGTCTTTAAGTAATATAAGTATATTAACTATATATAAGAAATAAGGATATAAAGTACCTAGGAAAGTTAATAAGATTAATTATAATAAGAAGGAAGAAAAAGATTTTAGGATATTATAATAATAAGAATACTAATATACTAAGCCTAATTCTATATAAATACTATTATGAAATTATATTTAAAATAATATTAAGATATAAGTTAATAGAATCTTAAAATAAATATCCTATTAAATTAATTTAAAGATTTCTATTTATATACTAATTCTTTTATATCTATCTTTCCTAAACTTAAGGATAAGTCCTTTTAAAGAGGAGGTAATTATTATAACTAGTAATAATTTACTTATAATATACTCTTAATATATATTATAATATTAGCTAGGCTATAAGAGGAAATGATATAGATAGCTTATATCTTCTTATAAGAGGTTTTATAGAATCCTCTTATAAGAAGACTTTAAGATTCCTTAAGAATTAGTCTTATTATAAATAAGACTAATATAATATTACTATATACCTCTTATAATTAGTAATTATAATAATTAAAAATTATATTAATTAGTCTATTAGTATAAAAGATATATATAAAACAATAAGTTTATATACTAAAATTATTATAATAAGATATTACTAAGATATTACTAAGATATTACTAAGATATTTAAGTATACTACTATCTTACTAACTAATTAATATCTACTTATTATAATATATATATAAATAGTATATATAATATATATAAGTATATAAAGTATATATACTTTAAAATAATATTAATTAACTTATTAGTAATAAAGATATAATTAATTTTATAAGTTTACCTATTAAATTAATATACTAACTACGCTAAGACTTATAATTACTAGGTAGTAAAGCTAAGTTACTTATAGTATATAAAAATCTAGATTTTTATAGGTATTCTCTAGTATATAAATAGTAATAATATTATATATAAGCTTATAAAGTTAATTATACTAAAAATTATATAGAATAGCTTATTAATAATAAAGATATAATTAATTCTATTAGTTAGTAAATTATATTAAGACTTATAATTATTAGGTAATAAAAGTATATTAATTATAATCTAGATATTATAGTTTTATTTTTATTAATAATTATATAACTACTATATTTAATAATAGTCTTATTAAGTATACTAGTTTATATAAGTATAATAAAATAACTATTATATAGACTATTCTAATTAGTTTATTAGTTATAACGTTATCTAATAAATCTAGCCTAGAATAACATCTCACAGTGATTCTACGAGTACTAGGTAGTATAGGGGGGATTTACCTTAGTAAAAATCTGGGATTTTACAGGCATTTTCTAGTTCTATTGTAGTAAATAGATAATAAAATTGATATACTATTATCACGCGACACGGCATCCGCCGCGCTGTCTTGTCGAGCCTGTTAGGATCTCCAGTGCTCAACGGTGCTTTTATTGTTTCCGCAACTCCCTCTCTACGACATCGAATCCGGCCGCCTTCTTGATCTCCCCATCCATCATTCCGAACGGCAGCCATGTTCCAAGCCACGATAACATCGCCTGGGCTCCCCTCCAAATCTTCGGTGACGGATTCTTCTTTAAGAGATCCTTGACCACCTGATCCGCCCACAAATGGGATGGCATGCCTGTGCTGCTCATCGGATCACCGCTCATGATTTTTTCCGCCGCTGCTTTAGCCGGCGCGTAGATTGAGTCCTCTGGCAAGCTAGATCCGATCTGCTTTTTGTGATTCTCGAAGAAGTTTGACTGTACGGCGGCTGTTTTCAGGTCGATGACCGTGACACCAAAAGGCTGCATTTCAAGTCGGAGCGCATCCGAGAACATGGTTATAGCAGCTTTGGAGGCGCTATAGGTGCCCTGGAACGGAAATCCCATCGTTGACGCTACTGACGTATTATTGACTACTATCCCCTTTGATTTGAGCAGTAGTGGCAGGAACGCCTGAGTAACGGCGATGGGTGCCCAGACATTTAAATCGAACAAGTTCCTAGCCTGGGAGATATCAAGATCAGAGATAGACATGATCAGGCCGCCGCCGGCATTATTGACAAGGATATCGAGGTGGGGGAGCTTGGAAACACAGGTATTGATTGACGTTTGGGAGAGAACGTCGAGGGAGAGGGTCTCAATGCCAGCTTTCTTAATATTCGTCATCTTAGACGTATCCCGGGCTGTTGCGTACACGTGGAGGCCGGCGCGGTGGAAGGAGAGCGCGA
>JAABUL010002885.1_pt1 | contig 27148 bp, 48 predicted proteins | sample 5559151 | NCBI WGS metagenome assembly JAABUL01 (sample SAMN10711876, study PRJNA513368) | rock metagenome | isolation source: Antarctica rocks | place: Antarctica: Victoria Land, Pudding Butte sud | reverse complement strand
GGAGTGCCTTTAGAGCCCACTACATAACTGCTGCAGTTCCAGTTATGTAGTGGGCTCTAAAGGCACTCCAGGATAGGCAGTTTAAACCAGAATTCTTCGCCACCTGGGCGAAGATGCGTATGTGACTCAGCACGCGAATTTTTGCAAAGCGATCAATTTCGGGTCTGCTCGGGAGCCGCTTGTGTGTTCGTTGCAACTTGCTTCTTCACTTGCTTCTTCACATAATTGTCGCTGCTGACATTGCGCATAAGACCATCTCTACCGACTCACACTGTCGAACGATTCGTGCTGTTGATCGTGGTGACGTCCGCGTCGCGAAGTTGACTCGGTCTTCAGCAAAGGTGAATCTGGGTTGCACAGTCGAGTCGCAGCTCGTAGCGTGTCAGCGCCATGGCCCCCACGGCAAAATCAACGCCAGGATCAGCACCAGGGTCAGCAACACCCGCAGCGAAGACAGCAGCTAGTAGCGCGGCCAGCACCAAAGGCAAGCCACCCAAGAGCGCCAGCAGCATCGACAGCCGCGCCTCAGATCAGGAGGCAGAAATGCTGCAGCAGTTCCTAGAGCTAGCAGCACAGCTGAAAGCTGCCAAGGGCGCCAGCGGCGTCCCGGTGCTCACCCACCCTACTGTCAATGCTGCTGCTGCTGCCGCCGCCGCTGCTGCTGCTGCTGCCGCCGCCGCTGCTGCCGCTGCTGCTGCTACTGCTGTTGTCGCCGCTGTCGCCGCTGCCGTTGCTGCCGCTGCTGTCGCTGCTGCTAACATTGCCTTCCTCTTGCACTGTAGGCAGTGAGAAACATTGCAGACTACCATGCTGAGAAACGGTGATTCACCTCCCAGATGGCACTGGCGCGGTGGCATCGGCTCAAGGGTCCGCAGCTCGGCATTGGGGACGAACTGCGCCACACATGCCACACTGCGCTGCCGCTGAAGCGCAACAGGCGCTTCAAGCCTACGCTTCCAACACCCGAGGTGAATTTGCAAATCCCACAAGTCTGACTCTCTGGTGATGTGCATACTCACGAAATCTGGCTCTATTCTAGACATCGCCGACTGCAAGGGACTGTTGCACACGCAGAACTCTGCGGACCTCTCGGACGAGTTCGTCAGGCTTGTGGCCTGGGCACTGACGACAGCGGAGGCGACATTCTGTGAGCCGGACGGCCGAGCCGAGCGCGACCTGTACCCCCGCATCTTCTTTCTCCTCTTCGAGATCCTGTCGGTCGCCCGCGGCTGCGGCTTTGACGGCACGGTGAAGACCCGTTCGCTGGTGCGCGCCTAGGCATGCGTGTGAATCGCTCTGTGCATATGGGCATGCTTCATACCTGCTGTGGACAGCTGTGTACAGCAATCAATCATGCAGCTCTATTGAAACTGCCAGCTGGGGCCATTTTAGGGTTGAAACCCAAATGTCTCATCGTTGCCGTGCTCAGGCGGACATGGAGGAGTCCATCAGTCGGGCATCATCTCCACCAGCTGCACCAGAGCAGGTGCAATATGGCATCATGATCACTATGATTTCAGTGCATGAGCGTCTGGACGCTGTGCCATCCTGGACACCTGCTTGGCGGGGGCTGCTTGACGTTTTTCCAGGTCAAACTTCAGGCTTCTCTGCCTGGGTCTTGTATCTGCCTAGCTCGGCCCAGACGGCAGACTGTGAGCTGGGGCGGCGGCCGCCAATGTCATCCAGCCCGCTGAGCAGCTGCGTCAGGCAGGTGCTAATGCTGCTCAGCTGGTGCGGCAGCGCTGCAGCGTCAAACAGCCCCTCCAGCTTGTGGCCGCTGCCGATGGCCTCCGCCTCGTCCACGTCGTCATCCTGCACCACTCAATCCAGGCAAATGACATTAGCAGCGGGCGACACTGCAGCAGGCGGCAGCACTGTGCGATGCAGCCATGGCACCCCGCAGGGAAATCGAGGTCGCCTCGCAGAGCACCTGGTCTTCACTCCGCGAGCTGCTGGACGAGGTTCCGCTTGCGGAGGTCGAGCATGCGCTCAAGGGCTCCGGTCTCAGCGGTGAGCATGATTGACCCGGCTTGCCTCTACGCAAACCGTGCCTTGCGCCGCGATCTGCTGGAGCATGCGCACAAGACATGTGTTCACGTCTGGCATGTTTGTCGCGGAATTTGGGCGCAGCAAACATTGTGATTGTTGTGCACCTCGCCCAAATGGCTCTGGTTCGCTTATGTTGAGCGGTCTTGTGCAGGGCCTGTGGAGGTCGTAACGCGACTGGATGAGCTGGTGAAGCTGGTCGTCGAGGTAAAGGCACTGAGCGACAAGTGGTCAGTGCTACAGCTCGCGGCTGAGGTGGAGGCCGGTGCTCACAGCAACCACCGCAAGGATCCCAATAGCGGCACCCAGCGGGTAATGCCTTTTTTGAGCGCCCGCATGTATCTTGAGCTGCGAGCTGCTCGCCTTGTGCATCATTCTTGGTCATCAACACTCTAGCAGCACACAGCACCTTGCATTGCACATGCTTGGCACTCCCCCAACCTGTGGACTCCACAGATCCGCAATGCAACTTGCTGATATGCGATCGAGCTACAACTGTGTATGTCAAGCCATCACGGTCTGCCGTCTTGGTATGCAGGTTGTGGGCGCTCTGATCGACCACACCACAATCATGTTCCTGGAGCTGGAAGCGGAGTACGACAACAACTCGCAGCTGATCCGCGGCCGCTACCGCTCCTCCGGCTTCCTGCACTGGCTCAACGGCGCCGGGCCGGACTTCAACGTCGCGGCAAGCCAGCTGTCCGGGACGCGTGCTGCGATGCAGCACCTGCTCCAGGTCAGTTTCTCACCTCCTCATCTCTCCTTGGCAAGATTGGACACCCTCCTGGCGTGGCTCCATGACGCAGGCCTCAGTTCCTCACGCTCCACCTGTGACGTGGCTCCATGACGAATATCTCAGTTCCGCAGGAGGATAACACTGCTCCTAAAGGAGCAGTGTTGAGGTACGTTCGTGATGAGTGTCAAGTGTCAAGTGTTAGGATGGGGAGCAGTGTTAAGGTATGTTCGTGACACACCTGTTGGCGCGGCTGCTCTTCACATCAAGCCAGCTTGAAGACAAAACCGTGTGTCTGGGTTTCCGCTCTGAATGCCGGTTGATGTCATCTGCAGGTGATGCTGATGGACGTGGTGCCGGCCGGCACCCTGAATACAGGGGAGGATCTGGCAGCGTTCCGCTCCAAGGACCAGCGGGAGCTGCAGAAGACGGCCGACAGCCGGGCCTCACAGTAAGAGCATGCCTGCTATCTTGTCATGACTGCACTGCAGACACTCCGTCCGAGCACATGAGCTTTGACTTCTGACGAGAAATGCACAACTAGGCACGGGTGCACACATCTGAATGGCGTTTCTCTTTAACATCCACACAGGTTCACTGACGCCGGCCGTGACAAGCGCCTGGAGGCCAATATTTGAGCGAGGATTCTTGGGCAATTGACGTGCGGGTGTCCTGTACAATGGCAGTGCAGAAATGACTGCGGCTGTAAGTGTTCCAACCGAACATGTTCAGGCAATAGGTATTGCAGATATGGCACCAGAGAATTGCAGATGTGGCACCAGAGAATTGGGCGTACCTGGTTAGGTATATGAGGCGAGGCAAGGCAAGCATCAACAGACGAAACCGCTGCTTTGCGCATCGCATCACATGCAAAGCGCACTTCGTCTGGACAAATGATGCCTCGACAAGCCCGGGTCTGGTGCCAACAAGACTCTACAGGTCGGCTTTGGCGCACAGCGCAGGAATGAACATCTGTACGCCAAGGTGAACACCCAGCATTTCCATCGGACTAGCCGACACATTATATGGGACACCAAGTTCCTGACTGTCTGAACCCGGCAGCAGGAGAGAAGACCCAAGAAACTTCGGGGGTCCGCGTCCGCCGTCAATGGCGCTCTGAACGCTTGGTTCAAAAAAATGCACTAGGAGGCCCTCCTCTGTTTTTATTTTTCTATTATTTTTTCTGTGTGTCTTGCCTGGCCTTGACGCCCGGGTCCATTTCCCGCCCCGCGAGAGGGTGTTGCCTTTCCTTGCGGCGCGGTCACCCGGAGCCTCGTCCGCCACGCCTACGAAGCGCATTCTGTCACCGGCAGATGCCCCCTTTCCCCTCTGACGCCTGTTGACGCAGCTGATGATCGGCCTGCCCCAGACCCATAATTGGGCGCCGACGATTTTGCATGTCTTCAGCCAATTGATGTGTGACTGACAGTGCCAAAGTGTTTGATTCGAGCAGTGCACAGGGCTTGTGATGTGGCAATTCCAACACAAATGATCAACATCAACCTGAGATGGTACATGTTGCTTCAACTGCCCAGTCAAGATTCGTGCCGAGAAACCGGCTTTGCCGCCGCCACACATGTGTGGCGCTGTACAGGGCTGCCGGCTGTGCGACGTTGTTCGAAGCCTATGCTGACGTCAACTTCACGCTGGCGGCGCGCAGCGGTTGCCGGCTTCATGTGGCCGCTCGCGCACGTGCCGCGAGGGCAGCCCGTCAAAGTAGTTCCAAGGCTTCAGGCTGAAGCCGGTCCCCATGTTCGGCACCACTGGAATGTCTTCGGAGCGGGGCAGGTGCTGAAGCCCAACCATGACCCACGCTACGAGGTCCTGGTTGTCCGTGCTTTCACCTGCACAAGTCAAAGCAGTCCAATGCTGATTGATTCCTGATAGCAACGGCGTGCAAAGGCGCTGCGTTGAAGCTACATTTCCGATGCGCACCCTCGAGCAAGGCAGCAGCACTCATCACTGCGAATTCGTCACGGAGACGCATGAAGAACGCACCGTCAATGAATCTGTCGAGTGACACCGCGGGCGCCTCGGGGTGGTAGCCGTCCAGCCGGGTTGCCACAGAGGACGCCTCCTCGTCCTTGTGCACCGTGACGGCCAGGTGGTACTTTGTCCAGGCGGCCGCGTTCAGCAGCGGGTGGCCGTCCGGCAGCAGCTGGTGCGTTGTCGGCCCTGTCCGAAGAAGAGGATTTAGGGTTTAGGGTGAGGTTCTGCAGGCTGCCAATTGCCATTGTTGTGATCCTCTGGAAGGCGCTGAGCGACGGCTGGCTGCTTGGGAAGCGGCTGCGCCAGCACCGCATGTCACGAATCAGAAGGATCTGCGATGGACTGCCGCTGCTTATGTGCGTGGGCGCAAGCGCATCCGCCTCCAAGCCGCTGCCAAGGAGACGACGAGAGACCCACCCGTGATCGAAACAGCGTAGCCGCGGGGGCTGCCAAAGGCGTTGGGCCGGTCCTCCGCGATGAACTGCCAGACCGCCGGCGCCGACGCGTTCAGCCGCAGCCCGACCTCCGTGCCGGGCTGCGCAGTCTCCACGTACTTGACAATGTCCGCCGCCGCATTGTGCCAGCCAGCGCGCTGCCGCCGCACCGGCCGCCTGCTGCCGCCGCCCACCGCTTCAGAGTTTTGCGGTGCTTTTGCAGCAGAGGCCGCCAGCGCATGCTCGTAGCTGCCCACCCTGACGGTCTGCAGCGCAGGCGTGGAGACGTCAGGCAAAAGAACAGGGAGGCGCGACGCCGCACCCTCACAGTAGAAGAGCAACTCCTGGCGCTTGGGGTTGAGATTGTGGTATGAAGCATGACCAGTGGCGCCTTGGAGCGCAGGAGAAAACCTGAGAACAACAGCGGTACGATACTGACCTGTGTCTGGAAGCTGTTGTTGCCGCCGGCAACGTCCAGATCCACCTTCCAGCCTGCAGGTCAGAGCGTGGATCGACGAAGGACCCTCACAGTTGCCTCATTCCAGAACAGGCTGGTAGCAGCCCCAAGGGCGAGGGCACGAGGCAGTCGCTCGTTGGCGCAGGTGTGCAGAAGCAGTTGCAGTTTACTCGGGTGATTCGGGTCAGCTGTGCCTGATCGCATGTCTGCATCTGTTCTCAGGCGACGCCAACGCCGTCAGCTGACATTCAACGCCACTGAAAGCAGCGGCACTGCTCGCACCAGCGCTGTGGTGTACCACACGACTACAGTGGATACTGAAACATGTCGGAGGTGCGACTGAAACACACACCTGCAAGGTGGTCGTGCAGCGGCGCCAGAATGTTTGTTTGCACCACCGTGCCAAAGGCAGCCTCCTCGTCGGTCGCACCGCCCTGCCAGAAGAGTGTGCTCATGTAGCCGCCAGCCGTCAGGCCCACGTCTATGCTGCCGTCCAGGCGCAGCCTGCATGTTGATATGGTCCCAATGCCAGGGTACCTCACCCAAGATGGTCTCAGGGTACAGGATAATCCACGCTGCAGAGGAGGTTGCACGTCCCCAGAGGTTTAGGGTTTAGGGTTTAGGCATGAGCGCCTCCCTGTCCCGTCAGCACACGATCAGATGTTTGGCAGAGTCCAATTCGATTTAGTCAGGATGCTGCTGAAAGACTCACGACGGCTTCGTCGATATGTGAGCTGCCAGGCCGCACAGACTCTGTCAACTAGCAGAAGACGCAGAGAAGGCGTTCGAGTGCACGGCTCGCGTGTTGCACCTGTGATTCAGAGCTTCAGTCTACCCTCCCTGTGGCTGTCAAACAACCCACCTGACCTCGCGCTCATGTGTGCAACTTGCCTTCAAAAGAGCAGCTAAAGATGCGCCGGGCGGCTCACCTGACGTCCATCTGGTAGTCGTAGTTGCCCACAGTGGCGATGGACCGCAGCACGAGCGCCACTCGCCGCGCCCCGTCCACTTGCGCGTGGCCGCTGCCTGTCCACGAGTGCAGGTCGTGGAGTACAAGCCTGGGTCCTCACTTCTCTTTTACAATTTTCATTGAATTTTAAATTACATAAAGTGATATTCAAATCAGTTGATCAGCTCGGCATGTCGATTTCAGGGGGGCGTTCATCGTCGCCACCAGAGCACCCCTCCGCTTCGATGGAATGGTGGGCACACAGACACCAGCGCACATCTGGAAAGCTGGTGGAATTTCGATTGGTATGACAGCTCACAGGAACAGGCATGCACCTCGGGGGGTGGAATGCCGCCACTCTGTCATGCCGGCGTCCTCCTCGAACAGGCACAGCGCGGGGATGGGGCTGGCCCGGGCGTTCCACCGGCTGTTGGCCGCCGCGACGCCGACAAAGGTCGCGTGCGCCGGGCAGTCGTGCCCAGCCCGCAGCGCCTCGCTGGTGGCGCCAATGCCGATGTAGCCGTCCATCAGGAAGATCTGGCCGCCGCCTGCGGGTGCATTGGCATGGGATTGAAAGGTGCAATCGGAAGCCGGCAGCGCCTGTGTTGCCGATTGGCTTGCGCCTTCGGGTCCACCTGCAGCGCTCCGCGCCGCTGCGTGGTGGCGTCTGAAGGCAGGTCTGCGGGCCGTCCTGTCGATGAAATCTTCTCTCAGGAACTCGATGCTGCATTAGCAGGCAGCATGCCCCGCTTGCAGGCCAGGATCTGCACCAGCTTGCGTTTCGAATCTGGATGCACAGCGCTAAAAGTAATGATTTTGACAGAAAGCGCACCGCCAAAGCCGTTGTAGACGACCTGCAGCTCCTGCAGCGACAGCTCGTAGGCGATGCGCTCCCCCCTGCAGCACATCATGCTTGTCCACTAGTTTCCTGTTCGGATGTTGTTCTGTCACGCATCTGAGACAACCCGACAATCAAGCAAAATCAACAAACGCGCCTGAATTCGCAGCACTCTGGTGCGCATCAGGGGCACGAGCACGTCCGGACACCAGAGACCACCAAGCGAGCCCTGACGTTGAGCCACAATGTGACGCTTGCCTGAAGCGCAGATCGTGCAGCGCCAGGCCGCTGGTGGCGGCCACCTTGGCGTGGCCGCTCCACTCGCCCCAGGCGAACTCAGCGCCGGTGCCTACATCGAGATGCAGCTTTGATGTACAGCCTTGGAAGCCTTTGATGCTTGCTCGTTTCGTTTCACTTCAGCGGCAAATAGGGCAGAAACCTCAGATACGGCATCTCGAAAAACCTCGAGCACAGGCCCGGTGCTGTGTGCAGACTCCCTTACTACATCAGATGCAATTGGGATCTTGTACGTGAGCACACACTGGCATCGACAAAAACAACGGAAGATACTCATTTGAATGCTGTAGACCAGAGTCATCTGTCAAAAGCCGGCAGGCTTGCCTTCAGGCGCGGAGTTGACGGACACGCGCCAGCCGTGCGGCATGTAGGAGCGAGCAGACGCCTTTGCCGCAAACGCCTCCTCGGCCGTACGCGCCTGTTCTGCGCCGCTGCCGCTGCCGCCTGCTGTGCGACACACGATGGACATGGGACGGTGATTTTCTGTCGAGCTCACGTGCCGCAATGCCTCCTCCTTCTGCGCAATCTGGGATGAACATGACGCTGCCAGCCTCGTGCGGCCCCACTAGCAGCTCTCGGCGCTGCACCCTAAACCCTAAACTTAAAACCCTAAACCCACCTGCAAGGTCTTCTGCGTGCGCTGTCGCGACCGCGGCCGCCTTGGCCTCGGCGTCAGGCGCCGCCAGCGCTGCTGTGGATGCCCAGCTGTGGTCCTGGCCGCCGGCCGCCCATCCAGAGTGGCAGTGCGTGAGCTCACCAGCAACATTCGCCGCCAGCAGCTCCGCGGCGCTGGCAAACGGTCCCTGCAGGACATGCGCCACTGCAAAATTAGAGTCGAAGTGATTGTTTCCGAGGTTTTGAGGTCCCGAAGTGCCGAGGTTCTGTCTAAACCTTGCCTGAGCTGCCCCACATGGGATCCAAGAACTGCAAAATCCACCCAGACTGAACTCCCTGATCTGCCGGAACTGAATCCCCCGCAGAGATCTGCCGGCATGGCTTTGGCGCGAGTGGCGAATCGCGGGCCGTGAGCATGGCACCTCCAAGAGTCTGTGTGTACGGAAGCGTGCCTGGTTGCAGTACTCGATGTTCTGCACGGTCCAGTCCTCGATGCGCGGCGAGCTCTCGTCCACCTGGAAGGACAGCGGCACTGGGAACAGGTGCGCCTCCTGAAGGCAGCGCGTTTCGCTGTGTCAGCTGGAGAGCGGCACGCTGCTGCCTTGCAGCCAGCGTGAGCCTCATGCCGCCGCAGCACCTCGATAGGGCCTGCCATTAGCATTATCGCAGATCGGTCACGTGCTATTCAGACAGCGATCCTGTCAAACTCTACTTCACACCGTTTTGTGCAGAACTTGCACAACCCTGAGATTGCAATCAGATAGTCGATTGCATCCGCTTGCTTACAAAGCAACAATCCAGCAAGTACTATTATAGGGTTTAGGGTTTAGGGTTTGTGGGCGCCTGCTCACGTCGCCGTGCAGCGGCCGGAACAGGAACTTGATGTGCGTCCAGCGCTTGCCGGGCGGGCTCCAGCCCTGGAAGGGCACGTGCGTAAAAGCGGCCGAGTCGCAGCGATCGCCGGCCGGCGCTGCGCCATTGGCCGGCGCGCCATAGCAGGTGGCGCTGCCGGTGAAGTTTCGGAAAACTTCCCGCAGGTCATACGCCACCTGCAGTCGTGCACTCATGAACGTGGTACAGGACTGCTAATGAGGGCCTTTCAGATAGGTGTGCCTTGGCAGAGTTCTGCACGTCTCATCATGTTGACCTTTGCTGTGCTTGCAAGCCAGCATGGCGGACGGCCCCTGCCAGGCAGGTGCAGGCGGCGGCACTGTGCCAAGGCACGGCTCAGCAGCCAGTACAGTTGCGACAGAGAGGATGCGCACCGGCGCCACGACGCGGTGCATCCACACCAGCGCCCATCGCCCCAGCGGGTGCTTGACCCAGGGGATCTGGCCGTCTGCCCACAGCGGCGTGATGGTCGGCGCCTCGCCCGCAGCCATGACCTCCAGCGGCCCCACCTGCAGACGCCAAACGTCGCTTGACATTCAGAGACACTTAGGGTTTAGGGTTTAGGGTCAGAGACACTTTGCAAGACTGGAGTTCGTTCTCTGAGCATCAGCCCTTCTTCGAGCCCTGTGCTGCAGCCCCGCAACCTGTATGCCCACAAGCTTGCGGCGGCAGCTCCCCCAATCACAAAGCAGCTGCGCCGACCCGCCCTGAGGCGCCGAGGACAGGCTCCTACCCTGAAATCCTGGACGTCCGGGACCTCCCGCGAGCCGCGCACGACCGTTGCGCGCGCAAAGCGCCCGGGCTGCGGACCGCTGCCGGCTAGCCAGGCGACTGCGTCCGCCTTGGGCGGCGGCAGCGCCTCCACTTGTGCGACGAAGTCGTCGCCAGGCTGCGGATAGGCAGCGGCGCCCCCGGCAGGCTCCCAAATACCCTGGGCCGCCACCTGCGACAGTGGTGCAAACCACTCTGAACGAGACGACCTTCTACCATCGCTCTGCTGTAGGTCGCCTTTGCTGAGCCTCCTGCTGAACGCCAGGCAGTACCGCTTCCATGTGCGTGTGCGTCATGAGCATTTCAACACGCGCATCTCGCAGTAAAGCGCGGAAGCATAGAACATAGGAAACAGGTGCGTGATATCTATTTGGAAGACGCTGCGCACCAGAGCATCCTCCACGCTCTGGATCTCCTTTATGCTGAGCTCGTTGAACAGGAAGCTGCGCGGCGGCTGTTTTTTCGACGCCGTTCGCCCAATCTGCCGGTCTTCCGACACCAAGCACGCCGGGAAGCTGCCCTCATGGCTCCGAGCTGATACCGCCGCTACCGCCGCCTGCTGCTGGCAGGCTGCTAGCGCCGCTGTGATCTCTGCAGCTGCCGCCGCAGCAGCAGCACCTGCCGTGGTGTTCTGGGTCGCGCCACCAAAGTGCAGCGCCACGCCAGGGCTGCTGACGCCGGCATATGGCACTGCATTGCCTGCTGTGGAAACATGCAACTCTGCTCTGCGGTGTGGGCACAGTGTGGAGATCCAGGTATCTACAACCTGCAATTACACATCTGTGACATGCGCCGGTGGCAGTCACACCATTGTTAAGCGCGGCCGCTACGCGCCGGCGGCCGGCGTCGGACCACTCGCCTCGCCGCGACTCTGCCCGCTCGTGCAGCAGCAACAGCCTGCACGGCACGCGACAGATCAGAAGAAAAGCTGGAGCCGGACCTTGCACCATGCCTCAGCAGGCTGACTTGCACGAACAGCGGCCACCTGACCAGCTGTTCGTCTTGTTCGCAGTTACGCCTTGTTTCGCAGACGCCGCAGTATATATTGCACATCAAGCACCCACCCGAGTGCAAGCACGAAGGCAATCGACAGCAGAACCGCCGCTGCGAACGGCCTGCCGCGGCGGGGCGGTGCTGCCACAAATTCGCGGAAGGCGCGGCCGCTGTGCTCTGAAGGAGCAAAGTCGACTCTCGGCGAGCTGACACGTTCCGTGGTAAGCGGCAGCAGCTGCGCAGCCTGCCGAGTGGGGCTCTGATGGCGTACGCGAGATCGGTCACCCATGCGGCGGCACGGCGACGATGCGGGCTAGGCGCAGCCACGCTTGAAGCGTCAGCCGACACGCTTGAATTTCCTGAATTTCCTGCGGGCTGGCTGCAGAACTGGACACAAGAGGTGCTGCAGTCACATGTGCTCACTCATGCTGCTTGCCTTGGCTGCGATGCCTTGCCAGATGCTTTCCGTGCTGGCGAGTGCACACTTCGGGGGAGCCGCACTATCGTGCCAATCTTTTCAGTTATCAATATTGCGTTTCAACGACTTCTGCGCGGCATCGCACGGCTGAGAACTGAATGGTTCAATTCAATGAAGCTGCACGAGCATGCACGTGTCGGAGAAACCGCGTCAGATGATGGCGTCAGCAGAGCAGTTGCATGCGCACAAGTTGCTCGCAAGCTTGTTCTGTGCATCGACTGTGCCGACGTACCTCGAGGTGGTGCACACTGCACGAATTCGCTGCCTTGGTTCCAAGGCTGCAACGAGGGCTCATCTCGCTTTTCTTTGGGTGGATCAGAACCTGCTTCATTCGTTGCAGTATCTGCAAGCAAGTCTTGTAGCAGGTGCACAATAGCCAGGTTCCCGGCTCTGATGAGTCCAGATTCGACAAGTCCAGATTCGGCCATTGATAAATCCCCATACCGTGTGAGGTAACCGCAGTGCAAACAAGTGCACCAGCCTGATGCCACAGGGTCGGCAGATGCTAGTTCTCTGACTGACTCTTTGTTTCGGAAATAACCCCGTGTCTCGGCTGACAACATCGGGCGACGCTGGTTCCAGCAACCAACGGCGGCGCAGCAGGCTTCTGAGGGTGAGGAGCGTTTGTCCACCCCCCTTCGACACACTGCTGCTCGCTCACGCCCTTGGTGTTTCGCGGCTCCTGCCAAGGTGGTTGTCCTGGTCTTTCGTCACCAGTCTGGCTGTGCTGTGCGGCCCGCGCAGTCATGCTGTGCTGCCTCTCAACAAGCTCACACCTGAGCACGTTCGTCAGCTCGGATTGTGACACATTCTCATGTTTGCTCTCGCAGTCTCGAGCGAGCAGGAGGCCACAAGGTCAGAGGCACCGCACTACGGCCAGCTGCCGCAACGGGTACGGCGTGGAGGGCAGAGCCGGCCCGGCACACCGCCGGACGGCACAGCGATGCCCAAGCAGCTGGAGCTGGCCAGCCTGCCCATCAGCTACGGCGGCGAGCAGCATGCGCGCGCGCCGCAGTGGCAGCGCCTCGGCTCCGCCGATCCGCAGCCGCACATCGTGCGCCCGGCGGCGGCGCGCCACTACTGGGTGGTCCCGGGCGCCACCCCCGACCGATGGAAGTAGGCGGCCTTTCTTCAGCCAAGCGGATCCCGGACGTTGCAGTTCATGTGCATTTATGGTCTTTTTCGTGCCGTTGCGCAGGCAGCAATGTTCCTTTGCTTGTCCCGTCGCTTTGACTCAGGCGAGTACGTGTCCCATGCAGGCGGCTGGCGGTTGCGGCATGCCTGGCGGTCGTCATCCTGGTAACGGTCGTGGCGTCGGTCGCATCCACAGCCCGCCAACACCACGCCGCAGGCAGTACGGACCATCTGGAGCACCGGCTGCAGCTGCCGCCCGGCTTCATGGCCACAAAGTATTCGCCAGAGGTGAAGGTCGTTGCGGCTGATTGCTGGCTTCGCTGTGCCATTGGATATGGGGATTCGAAACGCTGCATTTCTCCTGCTCACCGCAAGCAAACCCCTGTAGCACTGCCAGGCATGCCTCGTCAGCTGTGTGCATGATGAAGCCATAAGCGGTCACAGTGCCGGCATGCACTACTGCTGCAGGCTCTGCCAGATGCCCGCAGCATGGCGCTGTCGCGCGGCGACAATGGCGATGCAACCATCGTGTACATCGGCACACGGGAAAAGCGTGAGGTGTGGCGCAGCTGTTTGTCATGCCCTTTGCTTTTCTGCAACATAAGCATGCAGCCGCATTGAAGCTTGTGGCCCTGGAGGGTGTTGCCCTCGGCAGCCTCTCTTGCACGCTGTCATCCTGGCTGTCAGCAGATGGGGAGTCGCCCTAGCGTCATCCTCCATAGGGCTTTCCCTACGCACATTGGAATATCTAGGGTTCTGGAACAGGCAGCCAAACCTGCTATCTGCTGCTCCACCACCAGGTATACGCTCTGGTGGACACTGACAGCGATGGGCGGGCGGACGCGGCGCACGTGCTGATACGTGGTCTGGACCATCCCAACGGCGTCGTGTGGCTGGGCGGCTCGCTGTTCGTGCAGACCACGCGGCAGCTGCTGCGCTACGACGGCATCGACGCCTTCGCTCTCGCCGGCAAGGTGACTGAGATGACAGAAATGGTAAACCCGATGCCATGCGCATTGATGTGCATCCTCAAGGCACCATGTGAAAGCTTTCATAACAGTGTGTGCCTGCTGTGCCTGCTGTGCCTGCTGTGCCTCGCCTCACGAAGTCTCAACGTCTGCCCAGCAAGCTGCTCGTCAAGTGTGGCCGCAGGCGCCGCCAAAGCCCGTGCTGGTCAGCGACTTCCTGAAGGACACCGACCTGCACGGCCATGCCTGGAAGTACATGGCGGCGGGGCCCGATGGCCACCTGTACATCGCCGTCGGCTCGCCGTGCGACAAGTGAATCGCTACTCTGCTAGGCATATGATCTGTGCACTGCTTCTTCAGGTTATCCTCATGCCACCAGCAGGTCCTTCGTTACAAGCAGCCTGATGCCCCAGTCCGCATCGTATTGAGCTGTCAAGCGCAGTTTGCGCTACAGGGCGCTTGATTAACCCAGCTCTGATATATGGAAACCAAACAATGTAACACCTTCAGTTTGTTGGGGAATTCACATACTCTGTGGTGCTGCAGGTGCACATGCGAGGCGCTGGGCCCGGTGCGGTACTGCACCATCACACGCATTGCCGTCGACGGCAGCAACCCCGAGGTGTATGCATCAGGTGTACTCTTTGCATCGATGGGAAGTTTGCATGCAGTTGGAGCTGCCATTCGACCCGCCTTCCGCGCCCTGCTGCGGCAGCCCGTTCGCCATCTGCACAGCCAGCCCGTTCGCCATCTGCACAGCCAGCATGTGGACTGCAGCTGCAGCATGTCAGGAAGTTGCTTTCTGCGGAACAACATGCTGCGTCTGAAGTCCTGCACCATGCTGGGAGGCACGCAGACAAAGCAGTCCACAGTCAGCAGACTCCTGCGTGCTGCCGCAGGCATCAGGAACACGGTGGGCATCACTTTCCATCCTGACACGGGCGACATGTGGTACACGTCAAATGGCAGCGACCACCTGGGCGGTTTGCTCTTTAGGGCTTAGGCTTTGCATCATGGTGTATGTTCCGACGCCCAGTTGTGAAGCCCGACACTGCGAGAGCGGGGTCCATCCAAACAGGCCCCATCCAACCTTCTGCAAGACTGCTGCTGCCTCCAACATCTAAATTGCAACTCCCGTGACTGACGCACAGGCAGCCGCTGACATTCATGATGTGTTCACTCTCGTCCAAGTGCAGATGACAAGCCGGACGATGGTCTGATACGCGTGCCGCGCAATGGCACCGACCTGGGCTTTCCACAGTGCGAGTTCTTCGGCCGTGGGCCGGGCATCCTGCGAGAGCCGGGGGCAGGACAGCAGGTGAGGAATTTACGTGGTCGAGTCTGCAGCTATGTGCTCCACCGCAACAGTGACTCGGCCCGTTCACTTCGTTGTAGTCAATCGAACTTGAGGACTGGCTGTCCGGCGGACCTCTGAGATTGCGGTTCTGCTTCCATGCAGATCTTCGACCCGCAGTACCCGCCGCCAGGCCTGGAGAATGCCGACACCGCAGCGGGGCAGGCCTACTGCGAATCTGGTGCGACTGATCGAAAGAGCTGTCATGTTTCTCTGGCTCCTCATGCAAATGTGCTGCAATCTCTGCTGCAGCCTCACCCGCCAGCCATGCAGATGCTGAAGACTGTCGACTGAGCGAAGGCCTGTCAACCCTAAACCCTAAACCCTAAACCCTAAGGCACTGTCAACCCTGTGCGCAGACGCCATCCTGCGGCCGGTGCAGGCACTGGGCCCGCACGTGGCAGCGCTGGGCGTGCAGGTGTACAACGGCACCATGTTCCCCAAGCAGTACGCCCGCTCGTTGTTCATCGCGGAGCACGGCAGCTGGCGCCTCAAGCGCAAGGACGACATCGGGCACCGGGTGCGCTCTGGGCTCTGCGTGCTGAAGCCGACGGGCGGGTTCTGGTGCTCGCTGCTTTCTGCTGTGCTGGTTGTACACAAAAGGGTACAGACCACAAAGCTCCTGTGAGGTTCTGCTGATGAAGCTGCGGCAGGCACACTGGCGCGGAGTGTCTTTTGACACGGGGTCTGGCGGCTCACACGCCGGGCAGCAGCTCCGCATTTCAAGCCCAACATATTACTGCCAGGCGGCCTCAAAGCTTTGCCCGCTGTCTGCAGATTGTGGAGGTGCGCCTGGATGGCAGCGGCAAGGCGGTGAAGCATCAGATCTTCGCATCTGGGTGGGCGGAGAATTCCGGCACCGCAGAGCAGAGCTATTGGGGTGCGCGCCATCCTAGTGCTGGCTATCGCTGTCGTCTGCGTATGGCTGCAGTGCATTCCTGTCTGTGCTCTGCCTTCCACTGTCGTTGTGCTTCCGCCGTGTGACTGGAAGAGGCGTCATCATGCAGGGCGGCCAGTTGACATTCTGGTGATGCCAGACGGCGCGCTGCTCGTGTCCGATGACTACTCCGGCGCAATCACCCGCATCACGTACCAACGCTGATCTCTCGTCGGCACCTGCAGCAGATTCGGGCGGAACTCAGCGAGCTTTGCCCATTCGTTTTGAACACGCCGCATTGGCGATTTCTGGTTTTATATTGCAAATCATGCTGACATCGGCTGACGTCAGAAGCTGCCTTCGTTGACGGCGCATCCTGTTGGTTCAACCCTTATGTGCATGAGCGACTCGTCGGTAACAGCACGCACCAATCAATCAGCGGACCGTCGCACGAGCCAGAAGCATTCTGCCTGATGATCGCTCAGCCATGTGGAACCTCACCACTAACGGATTTTTGCAGTCGTAGCCCTGCTGCACACAGTCAGGTCAGCCCCTTCTGTTTTTCTAGATTGCGTGGGACAGTAACCGGCTCTATAACATCCTGACCAAGCCTTTTGAGTGCGTCTCGCCCAGCTCGCACGGTCGTATACAAATTTCGCTTGTGTGAAAAAGCACTGCTCCGCCGCAACCGCCGCGATGCAGTACGAATGTACGACAATCTACAAAAATCTATCTTACGATCACGTGCCAGCAACTCCCGGGTTTGCCAGCTGAAGCGGGGGAGGTCAGGCTGCTCACTCTTTGATTGCCTGTCGGGCCCGTGCTGGTTCTGGAAAGCGGCTCCTGAAGGGCTGTTCAGCTGTAAAAGGGTTTTCTTCTACAGTTGATCTCCAGGACACACCCGCAAGTTCGCTCGAGCACAGAGGTTTCAACTTGAGATTGCGCGAAGGGATTGTTACCTACTGCAATCAAATTTCGCCTCAGATCAGCAAGCGGACTGCTGAGCAGCAGAGTGCCAGTACAGAACGGCCCCTTTCGACTCATGGACGGTCCTGGCGCGCGAATTGTTCCAAAAATTGTTCCAATTACCTGGCCAGCTTACTGGGGTTTTTCCGTTTCTGCCCGTTACCTGGGCTGCGCATGCATCGCGGCCTGGCTGCCAACTTCAGCCGCGCCCACGGCGACGGCGGCTTCGAGTCCCAGCATTGCAGCAAGGCCGCAGGACGCTCGATGTGGTTGGCAGCAGGATATAGTTCTTATCTGAGCGCGATCTGACTGCCCTTGGGGCCCGCTGCGCTTCCGCGGAGCCACAGAGCTACTGAGGCCCGCATGAAGCGGCTGACGGCGCGGCAGCCGGCGCCGATGCGGGCGGTGCTACTGCTGCTGAGCGGCACGCTGCTGGGCATGGTGGCAGCGACGATTCTGCACTCTACCGCATTCCTCCACCCGTCCGTCAGCGTGAACACATGTGAGGATTGCTTTGCTAGTGGCAGCCTTCACGCTCGCGATGCTCGTTCCCTGCAGTGACGACTGGCACCATCGAGCCAGGAGTCTGCTGCACTGAATCACAGGTCGTTTTCGTGACTGCTGTAGATTCACTGGAACATCGCACGGGCTATTCGTTGCGCATCCATAGCCGCGCCATGACATGCAGCTCTGGGCCTACAAACACACTTATCTCCAGCAGTACACACCGGAGGCATTCCGTGTCGTCTGCAGGGATGCTGCGCCTGCACAGCCGGCTGCGTCCTGTGGCCCGCGCACGAGCCAGAGGATGCAAAAGATGAAGTCAGCACCAGCGGCATGCACCGCTACGAGATGCACCGCTACGAATGCGGCGGCTGAAGCCAGACCACGACTACCCAGAGGTGCCTGAAGGCTGCTCTCCTCATCTTCTGCAGCCGCCAGCTGTTCCGGATTGCAGCTGTCAGCTGTCGCAGGAAGGCAAACGAGTATCGAAACGCTTAACAATGTGCGCCTGCATATGTCCAGCATGCACTGGATCTGTCCAGCGCGGTACGAGGTTGATTGATTGGAATCAAGCCAATGCACCTATGATCGTGCAGGACGTGGCGGCATGGCTGCCGATGGTGGTGGAGGACTGCCACCGGTGGATGAACGCGCAGACGGCGCCATGCCTCAAGGCGGCGGCGGGGCCCGAATCCAACCTGGTGGCGGCGCAGGAGCTGCTGTACCCGGACTACAAGATCCGGCGGCCCGGTTTCCTGAGTGACGGCTGACGAAGTGGGAGCAGCTGCTCAACTTCCCGCTGGACGCGGACTGGCGGCAGCGCAGTAAGGGATGGCTGCGGCGGGACGGCCAGACCGGCCGGGCGAGCAAATTTCAGTTATATCTGACACTCCGTCGTTGTTGTGATGCCCTGCACACTTACTGCCTTGTGGCGCTGCTGCGTCTGCGGTGCCAGGATGTCACCGCTTGCAGCACAGGTCCTGACAGAATGATGCCTGCACTCATAACGTCTGGCAGAATGAAAATTCCATCATACTGCAACGCAGCTTTGCTGACAATCCCAAATTGGCTGCAGAACCTTGTGTTTGCCAACGCGACGCTGGGCGACGACCCGCCGGCGGACAGCTGGGGGCCGCGGCACTGCATGGCTGCGGACGCGCCACACGCGCAGTTCCTCCGGCACTCGGCGGACGCGGCGGCGGACATGGCTGCCGCGTGGGCAGCGGGTGAGTGTGATACGACTCTCCAACTTTGTGCAGCAAGATGTTCAGTGGCCGAATGCGTGCTCCACTCTCCAGGTCCTGCTGTTTTAGGAGTCTCACGAAATGGGAAGGCACGAAATGAGATCGTTACAGTAATGTCCTCAACGCTGCAGACGGATGCAGGAATGTGAGAACCGCAACTGAATTTATGTCGAAACACGTTCGCGCCAGGCGACGGCGCAGTCAACGGCACAGTGGTTCTGGCGACGACACTGCAGAGCCTCACCTGGCCGCACTTCACGGAAGGAACCAACCACCCAACCATACAGGTGCCCGAAAGCGTGTGTTTTCTCAGCATGAGTGTTTTCTCGAGCATGAAGGCCTTTCAAATGTCAAACATGGCAGGATGTTTGGAAACATGGCAGAACGTGTCTTCCACCTGGAGGGACTGTCATGCACAGAATGTGCGGACTTGCGCGACGCTTTGGCTTCCAAGTGCTATCGGTCGTCATAAACGCCGCTCAGCACAGCCTGCCGCGGCTGCAGGCGGCAGAGTTTGCGGACGGCAGCGCGCGGCCCTTGCGGGCATGCCGGTCGAAGCCGCAAAGGGTCCCAACGACTGGCAGCCCGTCATCTGGCGCGGCATGGGCTTTGACTACAACGAGTTGTTGTCGTCTGCTCAGGTGTTTCTGACGGCTGGACAGAGGACCCCCCGCATGCCGCACTTGCCGCTGTCACATCTGCTGCATCGTCCCCGTGGTTGAGCTGCAGAGTAGCTCCTTATCAGGGCAGCGACATTCATAACCCTGCACATGCCTCTCTTGGCAGCACGTTCCCTCCAGCCTGAAGGAGCCTGCGGCCCTTGTTTGGAAATAGGTGGGGCCCGGCAAACTGGTGGAGCGCCTGGTGTACTCCTGCCGCTGCCCGCACCACCACCCAGTGTTCGACCGGCTGGTGGCGCACGCCGCCGGCGCCAACCGCACTGTGCCGCTTTCGGAAAGGAAGGTGTGTGCCGTACCTGGTCTCTGCCGCGGTGGCGCCACCGCATGGACAGCAAGTTGCGTCTGCAAGGACAGACGCCGGCGATCCATCCGGCCCCAGCAGTGTCGCGATGCCGGTCCCAGTGCTTCTCCTGCTGGTTCACAGCCACAGGGACTATGAATGAATCCAGACGCTCCCTGCACGCAGACGGTGGTGCACATGTCGCGTACGCCCGGCGCTGGCGGCGCCGCGCGCAATGGGGGCCGCATGATCCTGAACGAGGCGGAGCTGCTGGCGGCAATCGAGGCGCTCAGGAGCGCGGCCGCGGCGAGCGGCTGCAGGTCTTCAACGCTGACGACTACGAGGATTTCACCCGCATCGTGGCCTTCTTCTCGAACGAGGTGTGATTGCGCAGTAAGTGTGGCGGGAAATTGAGGCGTGATGAGCTGTTTTCGTGATCACGTTTTCAGCTCTCTGGATGGCAGGTACAATAAGTGGGAGTCAACACGCATTCCGATACCATCTTCCAAATCCTGGCTGACCTTATTGGTTCTCCCCCATGCCCTTTTCGTGCACTGTTGCTGGTCGCTTTGAAAGGTGCACACTGGATCGTTCACCGTCTGGCCCTGGGGCGCAGGTGTCGGCAATCGTGGGGCCGCATGGCAGCGCATTCCTGAACATGCTGTGGACCGCACCGAGCGCGCTGCTGATCGAGATCATGAGCGAGGCTATGACCGGCACCGTGGTCTTCTGGGAGGTGCGGCTGCCGTCACCGGGCATGCTGTGAAATTCATGATGCGCGAGGGTTTAGGTTTTAGGGTTTAGGCTGTGAAATTCATGATGCGGAAGGCGGCGTGACATGCGCCTGCCCGCTGGTCGCCGCGTCACCTGCACTAAACCCTCGCCTGTGCATCTTGCGCCTCCGGTGCTTGAGGGAAACTAGTGCTTGAGGGAATTAGCGCCTTGCCAAGTGTAGTGGTGGCGGTGCGCGCAGATGGGCGCCAATCTTGGGCACAACTACTGTCCGCTGCCGGTGCCCGGCATCGGCTCAATGCCGCAAACCGCCAACCTGCAGGCGCCCATCGAGCACGTCATAGAGATCCTGTCCAGGTGAGGCAGCGGCAGTGCCGCCAAGGGGCAATTGAGGTCAGACGAGCGGCCGTCATGTTTGCAGCGAGCCCAAGCTCTCGAAGACAGCGGGATGGACCGGGATTCACAATAAAGAGCGAGCCTGATGTGTCTTGCCATGCTGTCGCAGGAACCTGGGGGTGGAGCCACAACAGCCGCCGATTGAGCCGTCGTATGGGTGGGACTTTGAGCAGCCGCCCCTGCAGCGTTGATCCAACGCGCAGAGCAGTGACGAACGCGCAGAAAGCGGCATGATAGTGTGACAGCGGGGCAGGCAGCGATGCAGAAAAAACAAGACATAATGCAATTGCAGTGCGCACTTTTGACATCTGGCGGCTAGCCGTAACAACGGGTTTTGCTTCAGTGCTGTGAATGCATCAGGGCACTGGTGCCGCATTTGAAAGGTCTTGAAGTGAGAAGAACTGTGAAGTGTGTTGTGTTAGGTAACTGGGGGAGAGGGTCGACAGCACTCGACTTGCATGTGATGTGAACAGAAGAGCAGATTACTTCCAGGAAGGCAAGGTCTGGAAAGTTTCCAAAAGACCCAGTCCAACAGCGCACAGCGTTCCCCAATCGCAACCTCTGCCAGAAACTGCCACGATGCTGACGGCTCCGAGCTGTGTAACTGTTTCTAGACATCGTGCCATCGATGATCGTCATGCCAGCGCCGCTGTCAGCAGCGCCGTCAGGCGCCAAAGCGCTGCGTGTATGGCGCCACAAACTGGAACTCCGCACACACTTGCTTGCCGGCGAACCAGCGGCCGTGCAGCGCCTTCTGCGCCGCCTGCGCCGCCGTGACCTGGTCGAACCTGACGTACACGAAACCCTGCAGCGATTGGGGTTTAGGGTTTAGGGTTTCGATGATCAGCGCCCAGTGTGGCGCGACATGCGTGCTGCAAAACTCCAGTATCCCGCCAGCCCAGTGGGATTACTCGTTTCACTCGTTTCACACAAAAACAGCTTCTGGATCTGATCCTACTGGGGGACGGAGGCCAGCACGCCGCACCTTGGAGTCCTTGTCGACGTGGAGGTGCAGCACGGCGCCATACTTGCCGCACTCCGCCTTGACATCGCCCGCAATCTCGTCCGGCCAGTCCGGCTCTGTCTCCCTGTACAAGTGAGGGACGCGATTTACAGAGTGCTGGACATGTAGCCTTCTGGCGTCTGTCCTCTCGCGCCCCCCAGGCTCCAGGAAATTGACATTGCATCGTCTGTTTGTCTGCTGCCGTGGGACTGGCACACACGCTGGACCCCGAGAAACCTCAAGCAAGATGAGGGTCAGCGGACGCACTCTGCCGGGTCGAACATGTTCTTAAGCAGAACACACTGCGTCGGGATCGGCGAGGCCGGCCCCAGGATGCCCTGCACAAGGCAGCCGCATGTCAGCGCTCCCGCCTTGAAGCGGCTGCGACCGCAGAACCCGCAGACGCATGGCATGGCTGCAAAACGCAGAGCAGCAGCAGCGGTCTCATGCCAAGGCACTTGAGTGGAGCACCTGCACATATGACAGCGGGTTGAGCGGCGGCGCGGTGGGCGCGGTGGGTGCAGGCGCCCCACCGGCGCCGGGCACGACAAAGCCCGACGGCGGCCCCGGCAGCTGCTGCCCTGCGCCTGCCGAGCACATGGAAACAGGCGTTGAGCTAGCGAGACGTCGACCTGCATGGCTCGTGACCAACTTCAGCTCAGGGCGCATCAGGCTGCAAGCATTGCAGCTGTAGCATATAGGAGCGCCGCCCCGTCATGCGGAGGGATGGTCTGCATCTGGAGAATGCTGCTTGAACGCGCGGCTGCTCACCTGGGGCGCTGGTGGCACCGCCCGCGAGCCGGCTCATGAGCTGCGCGCGCGCATTGGCGGTCAGCCGCATGCCGCCGCCGTCATCCGCTGCAAGCAGGACGCACCAAACTTGAGGTTGCATAGGGTTTGAGGGTTGCATAGGGTTCTGTAGCGGGTTTGAGGGTTGCATAGGTTCTGTAGCGGGTTCTGTAGCGGGTTTGAGGGTTGCATAGGGTTCTGTAGCGCCCGGCTGTCAGTGTGGAGTGCGCGACAGGATAGATGCGCTGGACTGAAGTTGTCACTGAACTCGATGGAGCTATTCTGTGCAACAATGAGTCCCAAGCTGGAGACCTAAACTGGAACCCTAAACCTTAAACCCTAGCACGCAAGTTGGGTGCGCACTCTCATGGTCGGCGAGCTCTGTGGGCGCGGCGCCAGTGAACGCCGCGGCGATGCTGGCGTCCGGCGCGATTTCCACCTGCGCCGGCAAGAGGTTGGGTTAGGGTTTAGGGTTTACCTTTACAAATGGTCGCGTCTCGGCTGCTGCAGCCGCTGGCGCCTGGCACCCTTGGATGGGGGCCTTGTCACGAGAGTCTGTCAGACAGCGCAGAGGGCCACCGCAGTGAACATCTGACGACCCAGCGTCAGCGATCGCAGGCATCGGCCGCGTGGTCGAGTGCGACGGTAGTCAACGCACCTTGATGGCGGCGCCGGCAATCTCCAGGCCGTTGACTTGCTGGATGGCGCGTGTCGCGTCCGCCATTGACGAGAACCTGCAGGGACAGCAGGGGGGCCAGTGTTCTGCCTCATGCTCTCATGTTTTGCACGTCTATTTCCAGACTAAAGCTGTATGGCGCCACAGCGCCGTTGCATGAAGGTTGCAAGCAGAAGGACAGCAGTCATCAGACGGCTGCTCAACCAAGAACACTGCCCCAGCGCACAACTGGTCTAGCAAACACAGACAGAGAGCAAACGCAGACAGAGAGCAACGAGAGCAGAGAGCAAAGAGAGCAGAGAGCAAAGAGCAAAGAGAGCAAACGCAGACAGAGAGCAAACGCAGCAAACGCACGTGACGTAGGCGTGTCCCTGGCTCTTGCCGGCGCCGTCGCGCTGGATCTGCACCAGGTCGATGGCCCCGAACGGCGCGAAGATCTCCCGCACGTCACTCTCCTGCGGGAAGGAAGCACATGCGCAGTTGACGATCCTGAACAAAGCCCCTCCGCTTTCGACATGAGGCAGACACTGAAGCGCTGGCGCCTGTTACGAGGGCCCTTTACCCTTTACCCTAAACCCTTGACCACTGTACCGCCGTGCATGCCCCCACTGTGCACTATCCTCCTATGCAGCTAGAACCTGGAATGTGCCGGCCATGAATGTGGGAGGCGCGCACCGACATGGCGACGTGCAGGTTGCGGACGTGCAGCTTGCAGGGGCCGCTGCCGGTGGCGCCCTCCAGCTGCCGCACCACCTGCATCTGCTGGTTCTGCACCTGCGCGCACAGCAGGGGTGAAGGTTTTGAAACGGGATTGCAGCAGCCTCGAGCAGCAGGGGTGCTACTCATTGCCACACAGGAGGCAGCCGCCATGCCTCATGGTGCAGTCTCTGGGAGCGATAAGATTAGATTATGTTGTGTCGACGAAACTACTGGAATAATGCGATAATAAAAACTTGATCAAACAAAGGGCCACAAATAAAATGAAATAACGTTGCATATTGTTGACGACCCTTTGTAAGTGTTGGTTGAAAATCAAAACTGAAATCAGCGACCAAGGATTGCTGTTCAATTGCGCCGGCAAGGCGGGGATGCTCAGCTCAGCAGGCACGGAATCAGGTGCCGCCCTGCAAAAGAAGCCACACCTGGGCGGCCTCCCAGGCGAGATTCTTCTCTGCCTCGGAGGATTTGACCATGACGGTTTGGCCCATCAGCGTCTGCCCGCCCAGCGACAACGCCTGGATCACCGCCTCCTGCGCACGACCATCGGAAGCCATCAGCAGATGCAGCGCGTCGCACCAGGTGCTCGAATCTTTGCGGCCTGCCGGCGCCGTGCTCGCATGGAGGACGCTGCCCGCACAAACTGGTGTCGTTCAACGTTCAGCAGCGGTCGCAAACCATAAACCCTAAACCCTGAACGCTGCCGGCAGGGCCATCTACCACAGCATGTGGTGTGCAACAAATGCGCGAGTGGGTGCTGAGAGGGAAGGCGGTCAAAACAGGGGCACCAAGGGGGCTGCCAGTTTCAGCAGCGTCAGAAATTAAAACAAAGATTGATTGGTTCTTCATCTGCCTGTGGAAAACCCACATAGCGGCAATAGATTCAGATTTGGTTCGTCATGGCTGCTGTGACCGACGCTTATACGAATAGAGGCATCATGACGAGCACCTGCAGGTTGAATAGCTTTTCGCTGCTGGCCGAGTTGGTGCTATTGCAGAAGTGGAGATGGCTGGCAAAGACAAACCCGGGTGCTCATCTCGATGTAAGCGAAGCCCTTGGAGCGGCGCGTGTTGCGGTCCATGATGATGCGCACATCCTCCACCTGAGAGCATCAGTTGGACAGCCTTCAGCTGCAGAGCATCAATTGGACAGCCTTCAACTGCAGAACTCCTGAAGGGAGTACACTGCTGTGTACAGTCTGTGCGGGATGGCATACAGCCGCATGGAGCTGCCGCCTCCACCTCCCGACAGCTGCTGCCGGCACACGGCTTGTAAGGCACGGTTGCACAGTGGTCAAGCATTCCTCGCTAGGCACGACGTAAGCAGGGTTTAGGGTTTAGGGTCCGCATGGTGCCGGCACGCAAGCGCTAGAGGACAGGCGTCGCGGCGGCCACATTGACGTTGCCATAAGAGGCGCCGCACCCCGCCGGCGCGGCAGAAGAAGTCGAAGAGGTCCTTCTCGTCGGCCTTGAGGTTGAGGTTGTAGGAAAACACCGTGCGCGTGTCCCGGTCGAGCTCCTTGAGCTCGCGCTCGCGCTCACGCTGCTCCAGCACCTCCGGCGGCGTCACCGCCCTGCGGCGACACGCTGAGCACTCACAGCTGGTCGACGCAGTTTCGGGTTCGTGAGCCCTTGATCCAGGATGCTCACATGGCAGGGACTCGCAATCCCACTGACGCCTGCTGCTACAGCCGGGCAGATGCTGGGTGTCTGTTCATGACCAGCAGAGCGCTGGCAGCACATGCATCTTGGAGTGTCATTCGCAAGCATCGGTTTGCTGCATGCCTGCGGGGCGGGCTGGGCAACGGCGGCGGCCTGCGGTGCCGGCTGCTGCTGCGCTCCCGCCCGGTGTAGTCTGGACTCTCCCTGTGCCGGCTGCTGCGCTTGTGGTGCCGATCACGCGACCGGCTGCGGTGGCGCCGCTTGCGCTCGCTGCACATGGAATCAGGCCGATCAATAGGTGTAGGGCAGATCAATATGCAGGAGGCTGCAGCAACGATGGCCGGGTTGGACACTGGGTCAAGTCCAACAGTTCTGCCAACCGATGAAGCGGGGGCCTACAGAACATGCAAGGCGGTCAATAGTTGCCATCTTGCCAGCTGCACAGATGCACGAGAAGAACGTTGCGTGCCTGGCCTCTGCCGCATCGTCCTCCCCGCGGTTCCGGCGGCTGCTGCGATGCGACTTGTGCTCGCGGTCACCGTCCCGCGAGGACTTGTGTCTGGAAGAAGATTTTTGTGACTTGCGCTCCCTGTCCAGGTCCTTGTTGCCGCCACCGCCGCCATCGCCGCCGTTGGCCTTGCCCGCCTCGAGCTGCGCGTCGAGGATGTCGTACCTGTGGGCAGCGCACAGGGAGGCGCGGGGCCGCAAGGTCAGCAAGGCAATCCGTCAAACCGCTGATGGGACGACACAACAACGCATACATGGCGAGCGCTGCATGGCTCACAGAGTGGTGCATCACTTAGTCAGAGACAGCAGATTCTGGATGAAGTGTTCACAACGTTCCGGCCACAACATCGCGGGCTGACAACCTGCTAGTGATATGGCACTATAGCCCTGCGTGCGGCGCCCATCACAAGCGTACCTGGCAGCTGCACGAACTGCAGCCTGTTGACAGGCAGGCAGGCGGCACAGATCGCAGGCCTGTCATGGGAAGGCTCACGTAACGAATGGGCTCCAGAAGACGGTAGTGAAAGGCTGGCACTGGCAAAGACAGCAATCAGTTTCCTCACGACACCGCACAGCCCAGCATGGCTCCGTATGTCCAAACACAGACGGCTGTGATGAAGCTGCAAAGCCTGCTTGTGGCTGCCGAGGGCGTTTCTCTCTGCCCAAGAACGATCGGGTCTGATTATGGTACTCGTTGGCAGAGAAGTTCCAGGAGTGCAAGGCGGGGCTCACTCGTCAATGTCGCCCATGCCTCCTCAGTAGCGCCTCCACTCCAGCCTGCGCGACGCCAAAAGTGGTCACCGCCGCTCGCACAGACACCCCACGGTTCGTCAGCACTGCCGTTTCACCCCTCGGATCAGCCGCCTGACTCTTGGCAGCGTTGCCCGCGGCCGTTGCTGCCCCTAGTTGGCTGTTGCAGGGAGTTGCACCTTTTGTCTACAGTGTTCCGAGGCTCCGCAGGCGGCACAATGTGTAACTGACTGCGCGCGGCCTGCTTTATCCACCCAAAACCCTGGCGCGCGGTCTGCCGCCGCCGCCGCCGACTTCTCGTTTGCACGCGCGCCAGGCCGAGGGGCGGGCCTCGGCCGGCCAGGGTGGGGCCGACGGCTGCTCCAGCAGACCGTGCGGCCTTCGAGAGTGTCCCTCTTCGGGCCGCAGCGCCCGGGGT
>JAABUL010002883.1_pt1 | contig 27163 bp, 24 predicted proteins | sample 5559151 | NCBI WGS metagenome assembly JAABUL01 (sample SAMN10711876, study PRJNA513368) | rock metagenome | isolation source: Antarctica rocks | place: Antarctica: Victoria Land, Pudding Butte sud | reverse complement strand
AGGGCGGCGATGGGGATGGCGAACCCTGGAATGACGGGATCACCGGACAGCGTATCCGGCTCCTCCAAGATCAGGCTGTGCGCGCGCGGGCGATAGACGATCACCGTGCGCAGCCAAGGGTCGATGATCCAAACCATGGACACACCGGAGGCGAGATACTGCCTGACGCGGGCGTCGGTATTCGCGTGCGTGTCCGACTGCGAGACTATCTCGACCGCCAGATCCGGTGGGCTGTCGGGGTCCACATTCAAATCGGCCGGCAGGCGGTCCGCGCGCACCCAGGTCAGGTCCGGTTCCCGCACCGGCGGTTCACCCACCATCGGGTACGTGGCCTGCGGACCGAAAGAGTGTCCGGTGCGGTGGTCGGGGTCGAAGGCGTGGAGGGCGGCGCCCAGATTGGTGATGACGGCCCCGTGCGCATAGGTAGGCATGGCGAAGGTTGCTTCCTCGAAAATCAACTCGGTGCTCATGGACACACGCCTCTCTCAACAAACGGATAAATCGTGTGATGCGTCGATTGTTGTGTTCCCCCTCAACATCCGTGTCCTCTAGTGGTCATCGGTGGGGGCGGTGGGGGCGGCGCCGGTGACGGCGATGGGCCCGCCGGCGTTGGACGCCTGTGCGCGGTGGCCGTCGACCTCGAAGGCGACGGGCGGCTGCGAGCGTCCGGACGCGGCCAGCGGCTTCTGGCGCGGGCGGGGGGCGCCGAGCCTGTAGATGGTGGAGATGGTGGTCTCGTCGCCGCCGTGGCCCCCCGTCGCGTTGATGGCGTCGACGACGAGCGGCGCGCAGGCGGCGACCCAGCCATAATCGATGCCGGCGTGGCCGATGACGATGGCGGCGGCGTCGCAGTCCCGCAGTTCCTGCTCGGTCAGCGGGACGGAGCGCAACGCGTCGCCGCCGGTTTCCTGCGCGAAGACGTGCCCGGCCACGGGGAAGACCGGCACATGCGGGTCATGATAGCGCACGTCGGCGCCGTGGTCGCGCAGCAACTCGATGTAGCGGCGCGCCGGGGAGTTGCGGTAGTCGTCGACGTTGGGCTTGAACGCGACGCCCAGCACCAGCACCCGCGCATTGGGGACGGCGACGCCGCGCGCGTTCAGCGCCTCGACGGTCAGGTCGTACAGGTGGAACGGCATACTATCGTTGATGGCCGCGGCGTTTTCGATGAAGCGCGTATAGAAATCGTACTCGCGCGCCTTCCAACTCAGGTAGAAGGGGTCGACGGGGATGCAGTGTCCACCGACGCCGGGACCGGGTGTGAAGCGCATGAAACCGAATGGCTTGGTCGACGCCGCGTCGATAACCTCCCAGATGTCTACGTCCATGCGCTCGGCGAGCAGCGCCAACTCGTTGACGAGTGCGATGTTGACGGAGCGAAAGGTGTTCTCAAGCAGCTTGGCCATCTCGGCGGCGCGCGGCGACGAGACGGTGAACACGCCGCTCGGCGAGACCGCCTCGAAAACGAGCTTCGCCAACCGCCCGGCTTCAGGGCGTGTGCCGCCGACGACCTTGGGCGTGTTGTGCACCCCATAGACGTGGTCGCCGGGGTTGATGCGCTCTGGTGAGAAGGCCAGGTAGAAGTCGCGGGCGGCGGAGAGTCCGCTTTTTTCGAGCAGCGGCAACACCAGTTCCTCGGTGGTGCCGGGGTAGGTCGTGCTCTCGAGCACGATCAATTGCTCCGGGCGCAGGCGCGCGGCGATGGCGCGCGTCGACGCCTCGATGTAGGAGAGATCGGGCACTTTCGCGGTGGTGTAGGGCGTCGGCACACAGATGAAGACGACATCGGGCGGCTCGTCCAGCGAGCCGTAGTCGGTCGTGGCGCGCAGGCGTCCGTTCGCGACCAGCGGCGCGACGCGCTCAGCGGCCACATCGCCGACGTAGCTGCCGCCGCCGTTGAGCGTCTCGACTTTGACGCGGTCGAGGTCGACGCCGGCGACGGCAAAGCCGCCCTCAGCGAACTCGACGGCCAGCGGCAGGCCGACGTAGCCCAAACCAAGTACGGCGATGGTGGCCTCGCGCCGCTCGATGCGGTTCTCTAGGGTTGTCATGCTGTCTCTCTAAACCTTCTAGTCGGAAGTCGGAAGTCGGAAGTCGGAAGTCGGAAGAAGGTACGGAACTCGCGGGCGGCAGGTGCGTGGCGGCGACGCGCCCATCCGGCACACTTCCGACTTCCGACTTCCGACTTCCGACTCCAGGACGGGCCGCGGCGTTGTCGGCGATGCTGCGTCGATAGACCTTCTCCAGCATATAGCCCGCGACGCCGCCGATCGCCACGACCAGCGCCACCAGGATGCCGCCGCTTACGGGTCGGCGCGCGATCGTGAGCAGGATAGCGGCCAACCCGAGCGCGCCGGCGGCCAGGTATACGGTCATGACCGCCTCGCGCACGGTCAACCCTAGTAGGACGAGGCGGTGCGAGGTGTGGTCGCGCCCGCCGCGCGAGACGGGCACATGCCGCCGCAACCGTGAGATCGTGACCAGCGTGGTGTCGAAGATGGGGATGCCCAGCACGACGATGGGCACGAAGAAGTTGACGGCGTGCAGGTTGGGGAAGCCGTTGTTCATGTTGTTGATCTTGAGCCCCAGCACGGAGAGCATGAAGCCCAGGAACAGCGAGCCCGCGTCGCCCATGAAGATGCGCGCGGGGTTGAAGTTGTAGTATAGGAAGCCGAGGCAGGCCCCTAAGAGCGCCACGGCCATGATCGCTACGAGGAACTGTTTGTTGTAGGGCTCGAGCAGGGCCAGCACAAAGAAGTAGGCGCAGCCGATCGCCGCTGTCCCGACCGATAGCCCATCCATGTTGTCGAGCAGGTTGAAGGCGTTGGTCATGCCAACGACCCAGATGATGGAGACCGGCGCGTCCAGCCACGAGAAGTGGTTGAAGTGGAAATGCACGCCCGCCACGTACAGCAGCGCGGCGGCCAGGACCTGGCCGCCCATCTTGAGCAGTGGCGGCAGCGAGAAGCGGTCGTCGACGAGCCCGAAGCCGACCATCAGGGTGGCCCCGGCGACGATGCCCACACCCTGCCACAGCGGCGTCCCGCTGGCGCGCTTATCCAGGAGCGCGACGAACAGGAACACCATAAAAGCCACGTAGATGGCCAGGCCGCCCAGGTAGGGCATCGGCGCGGCGTGCGCTTTGCGTCCGCCTGGGTCCGGGTGGTCGACGATGTCGTAGCGCAGCGCGGTGCGGCGCGCCAGCGGCGTGCCCACGAGCGCGCCGCACAGCGCTACGACGAAGACCGCCAGATAGGTCACTTCACCAGCCCTTTTTGGCGTAACGTGTTGGAGATAGCCTGCAACGTGACGCTGAACGGCGAGGTCGGCCCGTTGAGCGCGTAGGTCGAGGAGTAGGCCAGCGTCATCGGCGTCCCCGTCGCCAGCGCGCCGGTGGCGTCGGGTGCCTGTAGCGGCGTCACGAGCGCCTTGAAGTCGCCCAGCTGGGCGTCGATTAAAATGAGCTGCTGCAACACGTACGCCGGCGAGTGTGGCGCTACTTCGAACCCGGCGATCTTGAGCGCCTCGACGTAGGAGTCACGCGCCTGCACGAGCAGGCTATGCTTCCGCGCCGCGTTGGCTGTGATCGCCGCCAACTGCTGCTCGGCGTCGCCGCGGTAGACGCGCGCGTCTCCCAGCAGGTCGTCGACCTGGGCGGCGTGATTGGCCTCGGCGATGGCATGGGTCAGGATGGCCCGCTGCTGGGCCGGCGCGACGCCGGGCTGTGCGGCCTGCCGTATATCCGCGTAAGCCCACTCATCCCACCAGCGGCCGTTGTGCAATGCCAGCCCCGTGGCTTTCTTGTAGTAGGTGTCGGCGTTCGCCCATTGGCTTGGATCGACGGTCAGCGCCCAGTAAGTGAACATGCGCGCCAGGTTCATGGGGTGGTCGGCGTTGTAGGGGTTGAGCGCGGCGGCCTGCTTGAGCACATGCTCGGCCGACTGAAATTGCGCCACCATGTTGGCTTTCTGTCCCAGAATCTGGTAGTACTTAGCCTCGTCCAGATAAGCCTTACCCAACCACAGGTAGTACATGTCCTGGTTGGGCTGGTCATTGATGGACTGCTGGTAAAGGTTGATAGCCGTGGGGATGAAGCCCTGCCCCGTGGCCGCGTTCCCTGCGGCGTTGAGGATCTGCTGCTGCGTGGCCTGGCCGGCCGGGCAGGACTGCCCCGCCGGATCGGTCGGGGAGGCCGCGCGGGTCAGGCAGGCCGCGCCCACGCTGTCGTAAGCCTGCGCGGTCTTATACACGGCGTCGGCTTGTACCACCTGCACATTGTTGTAGAACAGGAAGCAAGCGCCTACCGTGGCGGCGAGGCCGACCAGGACGGCGCCCAGGAACCCGCCCTGCTGCCGTCCGTTCAGGCGCTCGAACGAGCCTCCGCGTGCGACGGGCGGCGCCGGCTGGGCGCGGCGCGGTCGTGCGGCCGTGGCCGTCGCGCCGCGATTACGTCCGTTCCCGGATCGCCCGGCCGCCATAGTGGCGCCCGTGGCGGCGGGGACGCCGACGGAGGCGGCCACCGTTTCGGCCGCCGCCACCACATCCAGGCCAGCCACGCCGAGTTCCGGCCGCAGGTAGAACACCGCGGCCAGCGCGAACATCGTCCACAGTAGCATTAAGGTGGACACGACGGGAATGCCGACCGACGATTCGACTAAGTGGCCGGCGACGACGCCAGCGACCGCGGCCAGCACTACGGTGGCGCGCCGCGTGATCGGGCGCCGCCACGCTTTGTAGAGGACGTAGGCGAAAGAGGCCAGCACGCCGAGCCAGGCCAAGAGCCCGATCACTCCCGAGAAAACGATGAAATCGAGCCAGACGTCGTGGTTACGGTCCGGCGCGGCGTTGGAGCGTTCGAGGTGGCCCAGCCCCGACGGGTAATAGGGCGCATAGACGTAGATCATCGACTCCGGCCCGTACCCAAGCAGGAATTTGCCGATGCCACCCTTGGTGACGAGCGATTTGGTACCCTGCCAGATGAAGAAGCGCACCTGCGTGTCGGCGCCTCCGGGGTTGGTGAGATGGGCCGCGTCGGCGGTAGCCGATGAGGTCGACGATGCCGTGGTGGCCGCCGTCGCGGGCGCGGGGTTCACGACATCGACAGCCGGCACGAAGACGAGTATCGCGATGGCGGCCCCGGCAATGGCGAGCGCGGGGTGGAGTTTGACGACGCGTAGCGCCAGCAGCACGCCGCCGACGACTAAAATGAGCAGGATGAGCAGCGCCACCACCGGGGGCAGCACGTTCACGATGTAGGGAAAAGCGACCAGGACGATATCGAGGACCATCGCGCCCATGGCGGGATAGGGATTGGCTGTCTTGAGGGTGATAGCCAGACCGAACACGAAGACGCTGCCGGCGAGGAAGCCGTAGTAGGGGCCGCGGCTGCCGCTGAAGTAGAGCGCCGCGAACGAGACCATTAGCACGAGCGTATAGCCGATCAGCGGCACGATAGGCGGCAGGCCCGTGATCGTGATTGTGCCGTCACGCTGTTGGGATCGCCCAGCGGGGCGCGACGCCGTCGTGCGGCCGGCGGCCGGCCGGCCCATGCCATTGCCGGAGCGCCCGTTACTGGAGCGGGCGCGCCCGTTCGACGTTTGTAGGGGCGCCGCGACGGCCGGCGCTATCGTCGCGTTGTCGCGGAAGCGCTCAATCGCGCGCCAGAAGCGATAGGCCGTGAACGGCAGACACATCAGGAGATAGGCGCCGATGAAGATGGCGTTGCCCAGCGTGGAGGCCACGCGGGTACGGGTGTCGGCGCCCCAGACGACGGGGTCCCAGCCCAGGTGCTGCATAACGCCATAAATGGCGACGGGGACTGACGCAAACACGATGGCGCTAATAACGCGTTCGACCTGCGGCCACGAGCGGATGCGATAGGCTAGCACGAAGAAAAACGCGATGTAGGTCAGCCAGGTGTAGAGCCCCTGCATGCGGTCGTACGAGCCCCAGAAGGCGATGCCCGGTAGGACCGAGTGGATCGTGGCCAACGTGTAGATGGCCGTGAAGATGATGACCGGAATCAGCATGGGGTTGCGAGACACGATCTGGCGCCACCACGGACGCGCCGCCGCGCCTTCCTCTGTGTCTCCCTCACCCCCCTGCCCATGGCTAACTGGCCCCTCTGACCCTAGCCGCGGGTCCGACGGTCCAGCGCGCCTCTCCCTATCCGCGGGCGAGGGGGAGCCGGCGCCGGCCAACGTAGCGGGCAGGGTAATGAGGCCGCGCAGTAGGAGGGCGACAAGCATGACGAGCACGATGTTGCGGAACAGCGCGATCTTATCGGGCTCGAAGATGCGCGTCGTCTCCGTGTCGAAGAAGATCGGCACCGCGACGATCGCGAGCAGCCAGCAGGACTCGACCAGATAGTCGAGCGTTCTAACCCAAACCCTAGCGCGCATGAAGCCCTCTACACCTTGATCCTTTGTGTCCACCAGTCAATCGTCCGCCGCAGGCCGTCGTTGAGCGACGTCCACGCCTCGAAGCCCAGGAGATCCGCGGCCTTGCGTGTATCCGGGACGCGGCGTCGTGTATCCTCGAAGCCGGGCCCGTACTCCCGCTCGTGCGGGACATATTCCACGGGCGCATCGACCCCCGTGAGAGCGCGTACCCGCTCGGCCAACTCAGCCACCGTCGTCTCGCGCGGCGTGCCCAGGTTGAACACCTGGCCGATGGCTGACTCCATCGTACCAGCCAGAAAAGTTCCCTGCACCGAGTCGTCGGCATAGGTGAAACAGCGCGTCTGGGCGCCGTCGCCGTGCACGATCAGGGATTGTCCGGTCAGCGCGCGCTCGACGAAGCGGGCGATCACACCGTAGCCGCCGGGCAGGCAGCGCGGTCCGTAGGTGTTGAAGTAGCGCACAATGCTGACGGGCAGGCCCTGCTGGCGGTGGTAGGCCAGCGCGAGATGCTCGTCCAGCCCTTTGGAGAGGGCGTAGGACCAACGCGGGATCGACGTCGGGCCGATCAGCGAGTCGTCGTCCTCCTTGAAGGGGGCGCGCACGCCGCGTCCGTAGACCTCGGAGCTTGACGCCACGAGCGTGCGCAGGCCCAGGCGCGCCGCATGCGCGAGCACGATCTCCGTGCCATGCGTGTTGGTCAGGATGCCGCGTAGGGGGTCGTCCACGACATAGCGCACGCCAATGACGGCGGCCAGGTGGAAGACGTGGGTGCAGCCCTCCATGGCCGCGCCGACGGCCGCGTCGTCCAGGATCGAGCCCTGCACGACGCGCACACGGTCGTCGCCCTTGTAGGCGTCCAGGTTCTCGCCCGTACTTTGCGAGAAGTCGTCGAGCACGACGACGCGGCCGCCCTCGCGTACGAGCGTATCGACGAGGTGTGAGCCGATGAAGCCGGCCCCGCCGGTGACGAGTGTGGTGTTCATAAATAGCTACAATCCATTGTACAAAAGCCTAAAGCCTGCGACTGCCTCCCCACTGCGGTGGGGACCCCGATGGCAGACCAACGCCGACTGCGGTCGGATGAGGATAGCAATAGGAGCTTATATCAACACACCCCCACGATAACGATACCCTAGCACCGCAGTGCTCGTATGCTGCCATGCGACCGCAGTCGCAGGCGTTGATCACTTCAACAAAACGTGCGTCAACGCGGGAGCGATGATCAGGGCCACGATATTGAGCACCTTGATCATCGGATTGATAGCGGGACCGGCGGTGTCCTTGTAGGGGTCGCCGACGGTGTCGCCCGTCACCGAGGCGGCGTGGCTGTCGCTGCCTTTGCCGCCGTAGTTACCTTCCTCAATATACTTCTTGGCGTTGTCCCAGGCGCCGCCGCCGCTGGTCATGGCGATAGCCGTGAAGATACCCACGACGATGGCGCCGATCAGCATGGCGCCGAGCGCCTCCGGCCCCAGGATGAAGCCGACGATGAGCGGGGCCAGCACGGGGATGAGCGCGGGCACGATCATCTCACGCAGAGCCTGCCGCGTCACGATGTCGACCGAGCGCCCATAGTCGGGGCGCTGCGTGCCCGCCATGATGCCGGGCATCTCGCGGAACTGCCGCCGCACCTCTTCTACCACCTGCCCGCCAGCGCGGCCGACGGCCTGCATGGAGAGCGAGGCGAAGATGTTGGGCAGGATGCCGCCGATCAGCAGACCCACAATGACCTTGAACGACGACAGGTCGAAGGTCACATGAATGCCATTGCGCGCCAGCGTGCTGGTGTAGTCGTTGAAGAGCACCAGCGCGGCGAGCGCGGCCGAGCCGATGGCGTAGCCCTTGGTCACGGCCTTGGTCGTATTGCCGACCGAGTCGAGCGCGTCGGTGATGGTGCGCACGCTCTCGGGGAGACCGGCCATCTCGGCGATGCCGCCCGCGTTGTCGGTGATGGGTCCGTACGAGTCGATCGCCACGATAATGCCGGCCATGGACAACATCGCCACCGCGGCCAGGGCCACGCCGTAGAGACCGCCGCCGACAGAGTAGGCGATCCAGATACCGGCCCCGATCACGGCCACGGGCAGGGCGGTCGCCTGTAGTGAGATGGCAAGGCCGCTGATGATATTGGTGGCGTGGCCCGTCCGCGAGGCGTCGGCGATGGAGCGCACTGGCGCGTAGGACGCCGAGGTGTAGTATTCGGTGATCACCACGAGCAGGCCGGTGATGACGAGGCCGACCACCGCCGCCAGGAAGAAGCCAGTCGCGCTGGCCGCGTTGCTGGTCACGCCTGGGATACCCACGCCGGGGGCGGCGGCGACGGGGACCGACCTGATCCCGTTGGTGAACTTGAAGATGGGCACGAGGAAGGCCAGCCCCGCGAGCACGGCGCTGACGATCGTCCCTTTGTACATCGCGGCCATGATGCCGCCGCCACGCCCGATGCGCACGAAGAAGATGCCGACGATCGAGGCCAGGATGGAGATGCCGCCAATCATGATCGGCAGTGCGATCGCGGCATTGCGATAGGGGTTGCCGACGGGGAAGGTCAGCGAGGCCAGTAGCATCGGCGCGATCATGGTGATGGCGTAGGTCTCGAACAGGTCGGCGGCCATGCCGGCGCAGTCGCCTACGTTGTCGCCCACGTTGTCGGCGATGACGGCGGGGTTGCGCGGGTCGTCCTCGGGGATGCCGGCCTCGACCTTACCTACGAGGTCGGCGCCCACATCGGCCGCCTTGGTGTAGATACCGCCGCCGAGGCGCGCGAACACGGAGATGAGCGAGCCGCCGAAGCCGAGCGGGACGAGCGTCTCGAGGCCGGTCCCCGTGGCCAGTGTGATCAGGTACATCACGCTCACGCCGAGTAGGCCGAGCGAGACCACGAGCATGCCGGTCACGGCGCCGCCGCGGAAGGCGATCTGCAGCGCGCCGTTGAGTCCGGTGGTGGCGCCCTGGGCGGTGCGCAGGTTGTCGCGCACAGCCACGTTCATGCCGATGTAGCCGGCGGCTGAACTACACACCGCACCGATGAGGAACGCGAGCGGGTACTCCCACACCTCGGCGCCGTGGCCGACGCGGTAGATGCCAAGCAAGATCAGGATGACGACCGCCACGACCGCGACGGTGCGGTACTGGCGGTTGAGGTAGGCGCTGGCGCCTTCCTGGATAGCGCCGGCGATCTCGCGCATGCGCTCGTTGCCCTGGGGCTGTTGCAGCACCCAGCGAATCAGGCCGCCCCCGAATAGGATGCCGACGATAGCGCAGATGATCGCGAAGATGGCCGCACCGGTGGTTAAGGACATAGCCCGCGTGACTCCTTTATTACTATCCCATCCACAAGACATCATCGTCTTGTACGTGTCCGCCATGCGGCAAGAAGCCCCTGCCGGGCCCATACATGGGCGCGGCAAGGGCTACCTGAAGCTGACTAAGAGTGTACCGGCGAAATGCCGTCTTGGCAACCACCAGCCCCCCATCCACGGCCCTCACCCCCGACCCATGGCTAACTGGCCCCCCGATCCCTAGCCGCGGGATCGACGGTCCAGCGCCCTCTCCCGTGCGCGGGAGAGGGGGGCCGCTTGTCGTGTGCCGCGCGTCTCCCCTCGCCCCTTGAGGGCGAGGGGTTGGGGGTGAGGGCCGCCCTCCCATTTGGGGGATTGTGGAGGGCGCCGTTTGGCGTGATATCTCTTGTAACGTGACATGGCGCGTTCGCGCCACGAGTCCGGATCCGACAACCAGGAGGAACGACGATGCAGCAAGCAGCGGAGAACGCGCGCTTCCTCGCCGCGGGCAAGGCCGCGCGGCGCCTCACGATTCCCCGTACGCCGCTCCGCCGCGCGGCGCGGCGCGGGACGATCATCCCGATTATGCGCGCACCCGGCGGCTTCGCATGTTGCGCCCGCGCCAACGCCGCGGCCGATGCGGCGCGCCCGTGCTGTGGTGGGATAAGCGTGGGAGGGGGCTGCTAATGCGCCGTACTCTTCTTGCCAGCATTATCGCGGGCGTCTGCATCGTGGGCGGCGTCTCCGCCGCTTGGGTGCATGCCGCCAACGCGGCCCTGGCGCCCGTGGGCCTCGCGGTCACTGCGGACGTTCCAGTGTTGAGCCCGCGTGTCGCGCTCGCTCAACCCCAACAGGCCATTGTCTTCACCAACACGACGGCGCAAGACCTCGAGATCCAGACGACTCCGCATAGCCCCGCGCAGGCGCGCCTGACCGTTCCTGCCGGCGGTACGGCTCGGCTCACCCTCACGACCCCCGGCCTCTACCACTTCTATGACGCCGCGACGGCCCATGTGATCGACTACGCCGCCGCCACCGATGTGCTGCACACCTTGCCCAACGCGCCTATCCCCGACCTGCCCGATCAGGGCTGGGCTGTCGTGCCCGGACCCGGCGGCGTTCCCGTGAACGAATCCATCGACGTGCCCGCTCAGAATGACCTGATGGCGCCGCGCGTCGGCGCGGTCCGCGTCGGCGGTTCCATCATCCTGCACAACCACGACACCGATCCGCACAACATGGTCACCGATCCCGCCGACCCGACCGGCGCCGCCTTCGAGCTCCTGGGTACGGACGGCGAGCCGTCCATCCACGGCGCGGAGCGCCGCATCACCTTCTCGGAGCCGGGGCTCTACCATGTGTACTGCTCGATTCACTCACACGTTATGACGACCGTGGGGGGCTGGCAGATGGTCATGCCCCGAGACTCACACGCCACCGGCTACGCCGACGGCAACCCGATGGAGGCCTGGTTCCTCGTCGTGCCCTGATACGGCTTAGAAGGAGATCGTGGATGACTATTCGTACCAAGCTCTTGGCCGGGTTCGCCGGCGTTTTCCTCCCCATCGCATTGCTGTGTGTCGTCGCCATTACCCAACTCGGCGCCAGCAACGGGCGCCTGCGCACGCTCTACCAGGCGCGCCTGGTCCCGACGGTCCAGCTCAGCCAAATCGTCGATAACCTGGATCAGATGCGCCAAATCGTGACGCAGTACGTCCTGACGACCAAGGGCGAAGAGTCGGCCACGGTGCTGCGCGATGGAGTGCTCCTCGAGATAGACACGCTGGATACCTCCATCACCCATGCCGTCGACCGGTATCGTGCGGGGATGTCCGACCCCGATCAGCAGGCTCTCTTGCAGCGCTGGCCCACCGCCTGGGACGCGCTGGGGGCAAACCGCCATACGCTCTTGAGCCTCTCCGCCGGGACACCCCGCCAGCAAAAAGAGGCGATGGCCACGCTCACGACGACCTTCAACGACCGCTTGAACACGCCGCTCGATCTGGTCTACGCCTTGATGGGCGCCCAGCAGCGACAAGGCTACGCGGCATACCAGGAGAGCGAGGCTACCTACCAACGCGCGTTTTTGGTCCTTGTGGTCGGACTGATCGCGCTCGCGACGGTCAGCGCCCTGTTCGCCCTGGGTTTGGCGCGCTCCATCGTACAGCCTCTTGGACGGCTCACGGGGGCGGCGCGGCGGTTGGCCGGCGGTGATACGGCTGTCACGGCCGATCTCCCGGCTGCCCGGCGGGATGAGATCGGCGCCCTTTCCGCGTCGTTCCAGGCGATGGTCGTTCACCAACAGAGGGTTGCTCAGGCCGCCACGGCGGTGGCGCAGGGGGATCTGACGTGCGCCATCACGCCACAGGGACCGGAGGATACCTTGGGCCACGCGGTCGCCACGATGATCACCAACCTCCAGGCGTTGGTCGGCCATGTGGTCCACTCCTCAGACGCGGTGACCCTGGGCGCGGCCCGTCTGTCGGCCACGACGGAGCGGATTGGACAGGCCGCGACGCACATCGCCGGGGCCATTGAAGAGGTGGCGCGCGGCGCCGGCATGCAGAGCGAGAGCGCCGCCGCGGCCGCGGGACAGATGTCCAGCGTGGGCGCGGCGACGACCGAGGTCGCCGCCAATGCCGAGACGCAACGGCAAGCCGCCGCGCAAGCGATGACGACCGCTCGTGAGGGCAGCGCGGCCGTCGCCCAGACGATCGCCAGTATCGCGGGTGTGCGTGACGCCGTGCGTACGAGCGCCGCGCAGGTGCACGCGCTGGGTCAGCGTAGCGCCGAGATTGGCCAGATCGTCGCCGCTATCGATGACATCGCAACGCAGACCAACTTGCTGGCATTGAACGCGGCCATCGAGGCGGCGCGGGCCGGCGAACACGGCAAGGGCTTCGCTGTCGTCGCCGCCGAGGTGCGCAAGCTCGCCGAGCGCGCGGGCGCCGAAACCAAGGGCATCACGGCGCGCATCGGGGCGATTCAGGCCCAGGTGGCGGAGGTGATGACGGCGATGGATGCGGGCACGCGTGAGGTGGAGCACACCGCCGTCTTGGGTGAGCAAGCCAGTGGCGCCTTGCAGGGCATCCTGCAAGGGGTCGACGCGACGACGGCGCAGGCGGAAGCGATTGGCCGTGCCGTGGCGCACATGCAGGCGGGAGCGGCGCGCGTGCATACGGCCATCGAGAGCATCGCCGCGGTCAGCGAAGAGAGCGCCGCCGGCGCCGAGGAGGTCACGGCCTCGACGCACGAGCAGACGGCGAGTGTGCAAGAGGTGGTCGCGCAAACACAGGAGTTGGCGACGCTGGCGGCCGGACTCCGGGCGGCGGCGGCGCGTTTTACGGTAGAGGAGGACGCGGACGCGCCTATCCACGTCATGCCTGCTCTGTCCGCGCCGCGCGCCCTGCGTAGCGCGTGAGGGTCATGTAGTTCTCGCGGCGACGGCGCGGCCCTCACCCCCAACCCCTCTCCCTATGGGTTGGGAGTGAGGGCGAAAACGAAATGGCCCTGCCACGCCGCGACAGCGCGCCGAATGCCTCCCCTTGCCGGCAGTATCGTACTTGACAGGCAATGATAAAAGGCTGTACAATATCCATAATGGTTATAGGTTACGCGGATATAATAAAGCCTCGAGAGGAGATCATGTGCCGGATGTCGAGCGCGATGTCGATACGCTACTCCCCCTGACGCCCGCTGTCTTTCACATCCTGCTCGCGCTCGCCGACGGGGAGCGCCACGGCTACGGCATCATGAAGGAGGTCGAGACCTACACGGGAGGCAAGCTGCGCCTGGGACCGGGGACGCTCTACTGCTCGATCAAGGGTCTGCTTGCCGAGGGCCTGATCGCGGAATCCGACGAGCGCCCCGACCCGTCGCTCGACGACGAGCGCCGGCGCCATTATCGCTTGACGGAGTTCGGCCAGCGCGTGGCGCGGGCCGAGCTCGAGCGCTTGACGCGCCTCGTCGCCGTCGGACAGGCCAAGCCCGCGTTGCGCGCGCCGCTTCCGCTGCCGCACGCGGGAGGCGCGTGATGGCGACGCCGCCCGTCGCTCCAATCGTCGCCTTCTCTGTTGCCGTCTATCGGCGGCTGCTCCGGGCCTACCCGTCGGGGTTTCGACGGGCTTACGGGCCGCAAATGGTCCATATGTTCCGAGACCAATGTCGTGTGGTCGTCCAGCAGCGAGGGACGATGGGATTGGTCGTCGTTTGGGTCCGCACTCTGGGAGACCTTGTGATCACGGCCACGGCCGAACGGGGGGCTATCGTGCAAGGCGGCGGAACTCACCCGACGGCGCGGGCCTATCGCTCCCTCCTTTATGCTGGCGTTTGGTTGCTGCTCAGCGCGGCAGGCGACGCGCTCATCCCACTCCCGTGGTCCACCGCTGCACGGGTCACCCTGTTGATAGCGCTCCTTCTCATCCCCGCGCTACCGCTTGGGTTCACCTTGATCCTCATGCGTGAGAGGCGTTACAGGGCGGTGCACGCCGGCGCCTTGTGCACAGCGCTCATCTCGATTATCTGGACAACACTCTTTTGTCTTATCGCGATGAACTCCCTCCTTCAACCGGGGTCGCCGGATAATCCCAAAGATATAACAGATTGGTGGCTGTTGGGATGTCGGCTGTTGTCGATTGGCGCCATCTGGTTTGTATTGCGGGCGCGGCATGACCTTGACCTCGCTGGACATGGGCTGGCGCGCGTAGGAACCTAAACCACCTCATTCACTCTGGCTAATGATGTCGTCGGCGTGTGTAGGGCCGCATAATCGTACAAATCGTTTCCGATGATTGTGGAACCTCGCTTCCCGCAGGCGCGAGAAATGTGGCGCGCTCCAGTGTGATCGCCTTTGACAGTACACTGTGCTATAGAAGGCAACGAGGAGGTGTGTCATGAGCGTGACGGTGTACTCATGGCTGGATGAACGGCTGCGGCGAAGCGTCATGACTGTGAACGGCATCGATCGGCACATCGACCTGCGTTCAGGACGGCCCTCGACGTTGAGCAGCGTGCTCCACCGGTGGTCGTAACGGCGGTAGACCTCCGGTTCGCGGTCGGCGAGGAACACCACGAGCGACCGGGCCTCGGCCGCGAGTCCCTCCCAGGCGTCGTCCGGTAGGCGGTGGAAGGCGGTCGCCTCGATTCCTCCCTCGACCGGGCGCCACACGCTCGCGACGTAGCCGTGGATCAGCAGAGTCGGCAGCACGTCGCCGTTGGACCGGGTGACCAGCTTGCGGTAGCCGGGTGGAATGACGCGGCTCCGGACGGAGTAGGCCAGCAGGATGCTGTCCCACATGGCCATCAGCCGGGGCGGCGCCGGCGTATCCTCGGGTGGGCGTGGCGCCTCGGGGATGTCGTACAGTTCCTCGCCGTTCGGCCCCTTCAGCCGATCGAGGTCGCCGAAGAGAGCCTTATGCCGGGATCGTCTCGTTCGTCATGTCACGCAGGCCTCGTTGCCCTTGCAGGGACGGCGCGCTCAGTCGCGGCCCATCCAGGTGGCCACGTCGACCTCGTTGCCCTCGGCGTCGGCCAGCGTCCACCACGCCGGCGCGTACTGGTCGGTGACCAGGTGGCCGCCAGCGGCAAGCGCCGCCGCGATGCGCGCTTCGGCCTGATCGTGCGGCACGGAGATGTCGAGGTGGATGCGATTGCGCTGCGGGCGTGGCGCGTCCATCTGCTGGAACCAGACCTTCGGCCCGCGGCCGTGGGGGTCGACCAGGTCGTCGTCACCCTGGTACCCGAGTACGGCGCGCCAGAACGGTCGCACCGCGGGGCCGACGAGCGCGTCGATCGCGACCTGGACCGTCTGGACGGCGGTCGGGTCGGCCGGCGCGTCCAGCGCGCGCGCCGCCGCCGAGATCCGCCGGGCCAACTCGACGTCGCGCTCGCTCAGCCCGTCGATGTCGTGCGTCCGCAGACGCACCGTCACGCCGTCGTCGCGCAGGTCAACAGCGGGGTGATGGCGCCCGGCGTCGGCTAGCCGGCCGATCGCGTCCACCACGGCGACGCCCGCCGCGAACGACCCGGTGCGAAAGTGCGCGCATGCCCCCCCGAACAGCACCCGCCAGTCCTCGACGCCGACGGCCGCGTGAAACTGCCGCGGCGAGATCCGCTCGGTCATGCCCGGCCTGGCGCCGTCAGGGGCTGGTAGGGCTGGCGCCACCGGGGGCTGGTATGGAGGGTGTACGTCTGGCGATCCCTCCCCAACGAGCCCATCCACCGCCTCCCGGAGGAGGTCGGCATGGCCGGTGTGCCGCGCGTACTCCTCGATCATGTCGATCAGCAGACGCCGCAGGCTGGGCGCCCGGCCGTCGGGCCAGGCGCGCCGGGCCAGTTGATCCAGGCCGCCGCCGGCCAGCGCCTCCGCGACCAGGGAGCGGGAACGCGCCACGGCTTCCTGCCAGAGCGCATAGAGCTGCTCAGGTGAGTCCTCGACGGCCGAGCGCCAGTCCCAGTCGGGGTCGGCGTCCCAGTCTACCGTGTCCCACGGGGGCTGCCGGTCTCGCCCGTGCAAGAACTGGGAGAACCAATAATCCTCGACGTAGGCCAGGTGCTTGAGCAGCCCGCCCAGGGTGATCGACGAGGCGCCGACCGTCGCTCGCAGGCCGGCCGCGTCCAGTCCCCCGCACTTCCACGCCAGGGTCGCGCGGTTGCGCTCTAGAATGCCCAGGAGGGTGGCGGTTTCGTCGCCCGCGACGGGAGGTTCCGGGCGACCCTGCTTGTCCACGCTGATCCTGGGCGACGCATCGACCGGTGGGGCCACCGTTGACCCCTGGATCGCGCCCAGAATCGCCTGCCCAAGGTCCTTGGGCCGGGTGAATTGCGGCCAGTGGCCGGTGGGCAGGTCGACGTAGTCGACGTCGCGGATCTTCGTGAATTCCCGCACCGGGCGCGCGCCCTGCGCGATCCAGTCCTGGAGCATCGCGCTAGTGAACTCGGTCGCGATGACGGTGACGGGCACGTCGTAGCGGCGGTCGTCGGTGAGTCGCTGTGGGTCGCGGGTGACGTGTTCGGGCGACGGGATCGCGCGCGCGCGGAACGCGGCGCGCGCCTTGTCGTCGAGGTCGGCGAGATCCTCGTCCGCGAAGGCCGACCAGTCTGGCAGCGGAACCTCACCGTGCGCGGCCGGGTACTCATCGGCGATGGCGGCGCCGTCGCCCGTGGGGAAGCCACCGACGTAGACGACGCGGGCGACCCTGTCGGGCCGCGCGTCGACCGCGGCATAGGCGATCGCGGCGCCGGCGGAGTGCCCGACGAGCACGACCTTGCCATCGGCCGGGTCGACGGCGTCGATGGCCGCGATGACCGCGTCGACATGGTCACGCAGGGTGATCCCAGAGCGGTCGGCGTCGGGGGACTCCATACCGGGCAACGTGAGCGGGTGGGCGCGGCGCCCCGCCTGCGCGAGGACGGGAACGACCTTCTCCCACGACGATCCGTCGAGCCAGAGGCCGGGAATCAGAATGATGTCCATGCTCGTAACGTCCCTCCAAGTGTGAGGCGAGTCGGGTGACCCCGAACCCGCAACCTACAATCCGCCACTACAGCTTGATCCAAGTTAGCACAAACGTCCAAGAGCGTCAAGCACTACTGGGATTCCGTGTTTCAAACGCCGAAAACAGTTGGCGTCGTCATCGACATGATGCGCCAACTCGAAGCCCAGTTGATGATGCGCAGCTATCAGGGCTTCAGTGCGAGCGCCCTTGACAGTCGCGGGTATGACCCCTATACTGATAATCGTTATCACCAAAGGAGTCGAAGAGAGACATGGCCGGGGAAGCGATGGAGGAGGCGGCGCGCCGCCTGGAGGCGTGCGGGCATCGCGCGACGCCGCAGCGCATGGCCGTGCTCACGGCGCTGATGGCGCAGCGCAGCTATGTGACGGCGCGGGACCTGCACCTGTCCCTCTTGCGCGTGCAGCCGCATTTGGGGCTGGCGACGGTCTACCGTACGCTGGAGTTGCTCGTGGATTGCGGCTTGGCCGAGACATTCCCGCAGCCGAACAATGAGATGCGCTACGCCTTCTGCTCGGCGCGCCACCATCATCATCTCGTGTGCAAGCGCTGCGGCCTCGTCGCCGAGGTCCCTGGGTGCGCCCTACAGCCGGTCGAGCGTGAGCTTGAGCGCCAGAGTCACTTCGCCATCACCGATCATGCGCTGACCTTCTTCGGCATGTGCCAGGAGTGCCGCGACGGGTCCCCCATGACGCCCGCCGCTGTGTAGCCGTTGCGCTTTTCTGCCCCTTTTTTGTCCACCAGTGATAACAATCGTCAAATGAGAATGAAATTCTTATAGTGTTTGGCCCGCGAAAGGGCGTGATGACCCATGACGCGGCCTTACCACTATCAGCAAACGTCTGGAGGGAACAGCCCATGACCACGAAAACACCCGCGATCCGTGCCGCCGCAGCCGCGCTCGGCATTGGTAGCCTCGTTGCTTGTGCGGTGGCTGTCCCGGCCGTCTCACACGCCGCGGCGCCTGCGATATCCGCGCCGCGCGCGTCAACCGCGTCGACGCGGATCGTCCAGGCGGTCGGCGCCGAGAACGAGTACGCCAACGTGATCCGGCAGATCGGCGGTGGCCATGTCTCCGTGCTGGGCGTCATCAGCGACCCTACCACCGATCCGCACACCTACGAATCGAGCACTAAGGACGCCGGCGCGGTCGCCAAGGCCCAGTTGATCGTGCAGAACGGCCTTGGCTACGACGACTTCATGGGCCATCTCGAGGCGGCCTCGCCCAGCAAGAGCCGCACGGTCGTCGACGTTGGGTCGCTGCTCGGCTATAAGACCGGCGCCAACCCGCACCTGTGGTACAAGCCCACGACCATGACGCAGGTCGCGGCGAAGATCGCCTCTACCCTGGCCGCCTACGATCCCGCCGACAAGGCGACGTTCAACGCCAACCTGACCCATTTCGTCGCTTCGCTGACGCCCTGGAAGGCGGCCCTCAACACGCTGCGTCGGCGCTACGCCGGGACGCCCGCGGCCGTGACCGAACCGGTCTTCGACTACACGTTGCAAGCGGCGGGGCTCACCATCCTCACGCCGCGCCGGTTCGAGTTAGCCATCCAGGAGGGCAACGATCCCTCGCCGCAGGACGCGCAGATCGAGGCGAACTTACTCTCCCAGAAGCGGGTCAAGCTCTTCTGCTACAACCTGCAGGCCGTCGAGGCCGTCACCACGAAGCTGCTCGGCATCGCTCGCGCGCGGCACATCCCGATCGTCGGCGTCTACGAGACAATGCCGCTCACCAAGGATTACCAGGGCTGGATGATGGCCGAGGTCACGGCGGTCGCCAGGGCGCTGGGCCAGGGCGTTTCGACCGAGCGGATCCGTTAGCTATGAGCCAGCACCTCACGCCCGTTTCCCCGTCCGGGCCGCCGGTCCTGACCCTGGATCACGTCGCCGTGGCGCTGGGCGGACGGCCCGTGTTGCGCGACGTGGACGCGCGGATCGGCCCCGGCGAGTTCGTGGGTCTGATCGGGTCCAACGGCGCCGGCAAGACCACGCTGCTGCGCCTCATCCTGGGCCTTGTGCGCGCCGACGGCGGGCGGATTGAGGTGCTAGGCCGTTCGCTGCGCCGCGGCCGTGGCAACCGGGCCATCGGCTATGTGCCGCAGAAGCAGAGCATCGACCCGGACACGCCCCTGCGCGGGCGCGACCTGGTGGCCTTGGGCATCGATGGCGAGCGCTGGGGCATCCCGTTGCCGCGCAAAGACCGGCGCGTGCGGGTCGACGAGGCGTTGCGTGCCGTCGGAGCCCTCGCCTATGCCGACGCGCCGGTGGGGCGGCTCTCGGGCGGTGAACAGCAGCGCCTGCTGATCGCGCAGGCGCTGCTGGCGAACCCGCGCCTGCTGTTGCTCGACGAGCCGCTCTCCAACCTCGACCCGCGCGGCGCCGGCGAGGTTGTGCGGTTGGTCGCGCGCCTGGGACGTGAGCGCGGGATCGCCGTGCTCCTGGTCGCGCACGACATGAACCCGCTCGTGGGGGTGATGGACCGCGTACTTTATCTGGCCGATGGGCGCTCGGCCATCGGGCCGGTCGACGAAGTAGTGACGAGCGATGTGCTGAGCCGGCTCTACGGCTACCCGGTCGATGTGCTGAACGTGCATGGGCGTGTGCTCGTCGTGGCCGGCGGCGCGGTCCTCAGCGGGGCAGGGGAAGATGGGCGGGAGGCGGCCGTCCCCGCGCGCGCCTAACTGACAGTGGATGCCTAACTGACAGTGGATATTGTATGACGACTCTCTTTTCGCCGGATATGTTCCAGAACGACGCGGTAGTCAACGCGCTGATCGCGGGGACGATCGTGGCCGTCGTGACGGCAGCGCTCGGCTTCTTCGTGGTGTTGCGCGGGCTCTCCTTCGCCGGCCACGCCATCACCGACATCGGTTTCACGGGTGGGTCGGCGGCGGCGCTGCTCGGCATTCCCGCGCTGTGGGGCTTGCTGGCCTTCTGCACGCTGGCGGCGCTGGGCATCGCGCTGTTGGCGGGGTCCCCCGAAGGGGGAGGGGCGCGCGACCGCGACGTGGCCACCGGTGTGATCCTGGCCCTCGCCTTTGGACTCGGCGCGCTGTTCATCTACGCCGGCAGCCACCTCGTGCTGGGTTCGCACAACGTCAACACGACCTTTACGCTGCTCTTCGGCTCGATCTTCGACGCCGACCCGGCGATCATCCCGGTGATGGTCGCGATCGGACTGGCCTGCCTCGTGGCGCTGGCGGCGTTGTACCGTCCGTTGCTGTTCGCCTCGGTCAGCCCCGAAACGGCGGCGGCGCGCGGCGTCCCGGTGCGCCTGATCGGGGTCCTCTTCCTCGTCGTGATGGCGCTGGCCGTGGCCGAGACGGCGCAGGTCGTCGGGGTACTGCTCTCCACGGCGCTCTTGATCGGGCCGGCCGCGACGGCTACCTACCTCACGGCGCGCACCGGGCGGGCTATCGCCCTCGCCATGGTCCTGGGTGTCGTCGAGACGTGGGTGGGGATCACACTGGCCTACGACAGCTACACCTGGGGCGGCGGGACAGGCTGGCCGGTCAGCGCGTTCATCACGCTGCTGGCGCTCGGGGCCTATTTGCTGGCCCGCGCGTTGCGCCCAGTGGCGCGTCGCCGCGAACGGATGCTGGCGCGGGGCGGCGCCGGTCTGAGCGCGCGGGCGGAGGCCTGAGATGGCGGAGATGTTCGGGCAAGAATACATGCGGAACGCGCTGGCGACCGGCACGATCGTGGCGATTCTGGCCGGCCTCGTCGGCTTCTTCGTGGTGCTGCGCGGCGTCAGCTTCGCCGCGCACTCGCTGGCGCAGATCGGCTTCGCGGGCGCGGCCGGAGCCGTGCTGATCGGCGTGGACCCCCTGCTGGGCCTGGCGCTCTTCGCCATCGGAGGCGGCGTGGGCATGGGCCTCCTGGGCGCGCGCGATCACGACCGCGACGTCACGACGGCGCTGGTACTCGTCGCCTCGTTGGGTGTTGGCGCGCTCTTCCTGACGCTGAACACGAGCTACGCCACGGCGGCCTTCAGCCTGCTCTTCGGGACCATCGTGGGCATCAGCCGCGCGCAGGTCTGGGAGACGCTGGCGCTGGCGGCGGCCTGCCTCGTGGCGCTGGCGGCGCTGTACCGGCCGCTGCTGCTCTCATCGGTCAGCCCGCAAGTGGCGGCGGCGCGCGGCGTGCCGCCCCGGCTGCTCAATGTACTGTTCCTGGTCGTGGTCGGCGTGGCGGCGGCGGTAACGGTTCCGGTCGCCGGGACATTGCTTATTTTCAGCCTGATGGTCGGGCCCGCCGCGGCGGCGGTACGCCTGACGCGGACACCGGCCACGGCGCTGCTCGTGTCGGTCGCGCTCGGCCTCGCCGCCACCTGGCTGGGCATCGGGCTGGCCTATGCCACAGGCTGGCCGGTCGGCTTCTTCATCACCGCCATCGTCACGGTCTTCTACGTGGTCACACGCTTCACCCATCCGCGCCACACGACGCGTTCAGCCCAGGGTGCCGTCGTCGACTCCGAAACGCTGGAGATGGCATAGGTACGCCGGAAAAACGCGGCGCTTACGGCGTCGCGGAGACAGGCGTTCCAACGCGCGTATCCTCCGCGCGGTGACGAGCGTCGGCCGCATCTTCCTCGCGCACACGGTCCGCGTAGAGGCGCGGGGAGGGAATAGGACATCCCCAGGCGCGATTGGCGTCCAGCCATGTCTCGATAGCGTCTCGGCCCATTGCTACGGCGTTGATCTGCGTTGTACCGTGTGTCCGGCAGCCTGGAAGCTCCGGGACCGTCACAATATACAGCCCGTCCTCGTCGCTCCACTCGATCACTAGAGAGTAGCGTCCAACGTCGTCCGGCATGTCCTGTGTATTCATCATAAACGTTCCTAATCCTGACGCATCCCGCCTATGGCCTTCATATGGTGCGTTGCAAAGAGTTAGTGGTCCATCCGGCAAGTCTTTCACCCTTCTCCAAAGCGTCCGCAGCGGGTATTCACGCGTCGTTACCGCACGAATCGGCCGCTGTACGCGATTACGAGGGCGCCAACAAAGCATGCTGGACTTAGCGGATGCACCAGTTAGGTTGGGCACATATGTTCAAGGAGGCCAGTTAGGTTGGGCACATATGTTCAAGGAGGCTACTGGATTCACGGTTGACATCTTTGAGGATGCCGTCAGTGGCATGTCCGATGATCTTTTCCCACAGTTGATAAAGCGGGTTAAGGATCGGATAGAACAGTAGGAACAGCTCCAGCCCATTAAATTCCGGCTGCGTTCTGATCCAGACGCTACGGAAATTCTCGACCTGAAACCCGATCATCTCCCCCGTGTCACCCTTGACCAAAGCAAGTAACTCACTATCCCCATTGTCATCCAAGGGAAAGTTGTAACTACCTGCCGGCTCGATGGGCAGGGCATAGCGATAGTAGGTATCCGTGTGCCAGTCGTAGACGGTGCGCATATTGCTTTCGCGCCACCGTTCAGGATTACGCCAGACCGACCGGGGCCTCTCCTCTATCATCGTCGCCATATTTCTGACTCCCCCGCCTTTACCCGGTTTGTTGGATAAGCCGTCACTACCGATAATCTCCCGAAGCGAGAGATTTTGACCACGACCTTGAGATGGGGGCTGAAGACGTCAAGATTTACATTGAACTTGTAAAAGCCTCGCCGGTTCGTGAACCCTGTATCTTGAGTGATGAGATCGGGGTCATGAACAACAGCTTCAACATCCACTTCATGTCCAACAAGAATCGAATGGTGAGCGATGATATGGGCTGTCCACCAAGCCTGATCGCACACAACGGCCTTACCGAGCGGGAGGGCGACGGTGCGAAAAATGGCCGCCAAAGAGTGTCCCCCTGCTGTCCGTAATTAGAGAGTAACACAGGCCGTGATACCAGGACAAGACCGGTATGATGGCAGGCGGGCTAGCCCATTCGTTTAGTCGTCGTCGAGAGCATCTTTAGGCTTGCCCCTGAACTGCGTGTTGAAGCGCAGGCCGGCCAGGAACTCGTCGAGCCACTCTAGTGTCGTGACGCGGGTATGCAGCGGCCCTACTATGGGCGTCTTTAGCCGTCCCCTGCGCACGGCCGCATGCAGATTACTGGCGCTCCGATAGCCAGCGCGCCGCCGCTTCCCGGATGGTGAGATACTGTGCGGCCTCGTCAACCCCGTCGGACACAAGCGCTGTCTCATACACTCGATTGATTTCCTCTAGCGATGAGTGTAACACAGCCATGCTAGGCCATGATCAGCGGCCTGCGGGCGACGTTACACCGGCGTGGCTACCTCCACGAGCTTGCCCGCCTCGATGAATTTGTGTACCGTAGCAGGCGATGTGCGACGCGTCCTTGCTACTAATTCCTAGCAAACGTTGCGTGGGTGGTTAACGCGTGGCTGAGACGGACGGTCACCCGTTGATGGGCGTTGACAGGGACATGGGGCGTCCTCGATTCTGATGGGGTCAAGACATCATGAAGAGAGGAGCCTCCCATGTCCACCGTCGATTTTATCACTGAGTTGTTCTACCGTGTGGATGAGGCCATGAGTGACATCCCGAGACATCCGCAGGCCCACTTGTATCCGAGCGAGGTCGTGACCTTGTCGCTGCTGTTCGTGCTCAAAGGGGGCGGTGAGCGGGCCTTCTACCGCTGGCTGACGCGCGATTACCGCCCGCTGTTCCCGCGCCTGCCCGAGCGCACGCGCCTGTTCCGCCTGTTCGCCACGCACCAGGACGGGGCCGACCGCTTCCTGGCGGAGCCGACCATCTTCGGCGTGGCCGACAGCCACGGTGTGGAGTTGACCCACCCCTACCGGGAGCAGCGGCGGCGCCGGCTCGCGCGCATTGGGCGCAAGGGCGTGTCCAACCACCGCTGGATCGTCGGCGGCAAGCTTGGCGTCGTGCTCAATAAGTGGGGGTTGGTGTGCGCCTGGGGCGCGGATACCGCCAACGCCCACGCCAGCACCTTCCACCCGCTCGTCACCCGCTTTGCCGCGCGCATGATCGTCTTCGCCGATACCACGTTCGGGCGCAAGGTGGGCAATCCGTCCAACATGAAGGTCTGCGCGCGCGGCGCCTGGAACGACCGCATGCTCATCGAGACCACGTTCTCCATGCTCACGCTGGTCTGCCGCGCCAAGCACGCGAGTCATCGTGCCTGGCGCTATTTCACCATGCGCTTGGCTTTCACCGTCGCCTTGTTCAACATTCTCGTCCAATGGGATGGCCTCCCCGTCGATGAGCACGGCCACATCCATCGCTCCATCGCCCGCTTCAGCTTATGACACTAGCACCAAAGGTTATTAGTGGGTAATGCTCAGGATATGCTGACGCGGGCACGGTGACGTGGAGGGAAGAGGTCCGAGTAGCGGAGAAGGAACGAAAGCGATGGTTGAACCGCAACCAATCGAAGACTGGGCGCAGATCCCCTGGCGTAAGCTAGAGGCGCATGTGTACCGCCTGCAAAAGCGCATCTTCCGAGCCGCCAGCCGGGGTGTCTGCGCGGGCTGTGGGCTGTTCTTCATGGACAGGGACATCATCGAAGTCGATCATATCGTCCCCCGCTCTCGCGGTGGGCGTCATGACCTGACCAACATGCAAGCCCTGCACCGTCATTGCCACGACCGTAAATCTGCCACCGATGGGTCGCTAGCCCATCGACGACAGAGCGGTATTCATGACAAGGACCGCGTGACCGAGGAGCCGGATGAGGTCAACGCCTCATGTCCGGTTCTGAAGACGAGCCGCTCTCGTGAGGGGGGCGGCTTAGTTCAACACAGCGACCTTTATTCGAGGCCCACTACCTCGGGAAGGATTGAACAGCTCCATGCACGACGTCAGGAGCGAGACGGGCGCGTCTCGGCGCTGTAGCGTAGTCCGTCGATGAGCAGCGCGACCATGCGCTGGTTGTACGCGACGCCCTCGTCCGCCACGGGCAGACACAGATTGGCGACGGCGTGCAGGAGGTCCTTGGCGCTGATGTCGGCACGCATCTCGCCACTCGCCCTCGCGGCGTCAAGCAGTGATCCGAGGGTGGGTTCGAGTCGCTGCATGAAGTAGCCGGGCAGGGCGTCGAACGCCGGATCGCCCGCGTGCAGGGCTTTCGCAAGGCCGCGTTTGGTCGCGAGGAACGCGGTGTACCGGTGGAGCCACTGCGCGAGTGCTACTCCTGGCTCGTGCGCCGCGGTCAGCGCCGGGGCCGCGTCGGCGCAGGCATCCACCTCGCGCCGGAACACGGCCCTGACCAGGTCCGAGCGCCGCGGGAAGTGCCGGTACAGCGTTCCGACGCCGACGCCAGCCAGATCAGCGATCTCCTTTGCGGGTGCGTCCACGCCTGACGTGCCGAAGATGACCTTCGCCGCTTCAAGCAAGGCGTCGATGTTGCGTTGCGCGTCGGCGCGCAGCTGACGCGGCGCACGGTCGGGTGTGCCCGAACCCGCCGAGCCGGTCGCGTCGACGCCGACCGGCGTCGTGTTCTCCGTCATGGCACTCCTGCGCTTGCTTTCTGGAAAGTTTTTCCGTATAATTATGGAAGAACGTTCCGCTTCGGTTCAGTATACCGCACCCAGGGGGTTATCAATGAGAGCCATCCAGTTCCACGCCTTCGGAGACCCAGCGGACGTGCTCCGTCTTGAGCAGGTCGAACAGCCGCACCCCGCACCGGGCGAGGTCCGCGTCGCGGTTCACGCCGTCGGCCTGAACCCCGCCGACTGGGCACTCGTCGCTGGCCTGTTCGCCGAGAGGCTGCCACCCCTTCCTCGCGGCGTCGGCCTCGACGTGTCCGGGACCATTGATGAGGTCGGTGAGGGCGTCATCGATGTGGCCCCCGGCAGCCAGGTTTTCGGTCCCGCTACCTTTAACGGCCCGTCGGCGGGCGCGGCCGATCACGCCGTGCTCTCCCACTGGGCCCACGTCCCCGACGGGCTCGACCTGCGCGACGCCGCGACGCTGCCGATGGCCACCGCGACCGCTTGGAGCGGACTGGATGCGCTCGGGGTCACGGCCGGCGAAACGCTCCTCGTCCACGGTGCGGGCAGCGTCATCGGCGAGGCCGCGGTCTCGCTCGCGCTCCGCCGAGGAGTCCGCGTGATCGCCACCGCCGGCCCCAATCGCACGCCGGCGCTGACCCAACTGGGTGCCGCGGTGACAACCTACGGCGACGGGATGACCGACCGCGTGCGCGCGATCGCCGGTTCCACCGTCGACCGCGCGCTGGACGCCAGCCCCGTCGGCGGCTCCCTGCCCGCCTTGGCCGAGCTCACCGGTGACCCAGACCGGGTCCTCACCCTGAGCGACTTCGCCGCCGCGGAGGAGGTTGGCGCACGGGTGAACACCATCCTGCGCTACGACACCCTTCCCGAGGTCGCGCAGCTCGCCGCCAACGGCGCCTTCACAGTGCCGATCGCACGCACGTTCACGCTCGAGCAATTCCCCGAGGCCGTCGCGCTCAGCCGCTCCGCCCACGCCGGGGGCAAGGTGCTCCTCCTCGTCTCAGCGCAGGCGCTCGCAAGCGCGGAAACGCCCTACGAAAGGTGACGCCACCGTGACCGGGTCTGATCAGGATCATCAGTCGACCGACACGCGCACGACCGGCTGGCGCTCCGGTTTCTCGTCAGGACGACGCCACGGCCACCGCCGACGTGCTCGGCCCCGACGGACCCTGCCGGGTGAGCGCCCGATACCTGGGGGCTGCGACGGCCCGCGTAGCAGGGTCCGCCTTGGACCGACGAGACATGACGCGAAAACTTGACTGCCCCATGTGTGCCCGTATTAGGATTTTAGAGACGACGCGCATTTATGCGAAATGGAGCGACAAAAGGAGAAACGACATGCAGTACCGTACCCTCGGCCGGACCGGCATCAAGGTCAGTCCCTATGCGCTCGGCGCCATGATGTTCGGGGCGCCCCCCGGCAACCCGGACCACGACGACTCGATCCGGATCATTCACCGGGCACTTGATGCCGGGATCAACTTCGTCGACACGGCAGACAGGTACTCGCAAG
>JAABUL010002880.1_pt1 | contig 27174 bp, 30 predicted proteins | sample 5559151 | NCBI WGS metagenome assembly JAABUL01 (sample SAMN10711876, study PRJNA513368) | rock metagenome | isolation source: Antarctica rocks | place: Antarctica: Victoria Land, Pudding Butte sud | reverse complement strand
TCTCTTTTGAAGGCTGTGGCAACTATCAACTTGTCCAACATGAGAAACCGCAAAGCAAAACGTCTCGTCGTTTCACACGGTGGTGAACAACTTGCTAGATTCTACTTGAAGATTCTCTTTCACAGTCAGACTACCCGTAGTGTTCTCTAGACATGGCAGACCATTCGTCCCCTCGTGATTACGATATGAAGGAGGATGACCTGGAATGGGAGTACGAGTACCATGAGACAGATACAGAAGTAAAAAGTTGCAGAGAATCCCTACATGAACATGATAGCTCACACGCCCTAGAGCTTCTACGTAACACTCGATCTCTCCTCTGCCACGAATTCTTATCGCACCAGGAAGCAGAAAGATCCGAACGAACCGAAGTCAGCAGCTGAAGCGGTCGCATCAAGAGCGAACCAATCTTCAACCCCAAACGACAATACGCCGAACGTCACGACGCAGCACGATGAAGGGACCCCTGATGCACCAGATGCCACGACCCCGCAAGAAGGAGAAAATGCTGATGGCACCGATCCAATTAATTCTATGTCTATGTCTAATTCTAATCCAAACGGCGACAAAGAAGCCGAGCCAGCTCCAGACCTCTTAGACCGCATCCAAATCCTTGATCTACACTCCTCCAACCCCATAATCTCCTATCAAAACCAGATCTACTCCTGCGAATGGACATCCACAATCGGCACCGACGTCCTAATCACAACTCCAGACCCCAATTTCCCTCATCCCATCCTCAGAGAAGAACCAGGTGTATCCGTGCTCGCAGCAACAAGCATCAAGCTCTTCGGTAGAGCAACACAGATAGCCCCACGTGGCAGCCAAGAAACGACGTCTGCTCCGGACCAAGCAACGCCAGTCCAGATCCCCGTCAGCATGACCTCCAAAAAAGCCCGCCAAAACCAAGCCAAATTCCTAGAACGATTGATCGCCATCAAAGCCGCCAAAGGCGAAAAGGACGAGGTGACTGTGTATGCGCAAAAAGGCAACCAAGGCTCCGCACGGCGAAGTCAGCAGCAGGTGCCAGGAGCCGATGAAATCGCCAACGCTGATGAAGATCTGGGTGACGAAAGCGTACCGACAACGCCAACAGTGCGACGGGCGAGCCCCAGAGGCCGTGGCATAGGTAGTCGAGCTCGCGGAGCCAATTCACGAAGATCCGGTTTCCGAACTAAGAAAGGAGGACTGTTCAAAGATTATAGGCCTCAACTCTTCCCCACCGAAGGCGCAGGCAGCAATTACCAAGCTTCACCCACACCCTCCAGCTGGGACCAGCTCTCCCCCTCTCGCACCGATGATGATGGTAATATCGTACAGCCAACCACTGCGGCCTCATTCAGCACGCCACCCTCCGCCCCAACACCGGGCTATCATCCACCAGCGTCGCGCCCGAATATCGGTCCTCCGAATACCGATCGCACGAGTATTGATACTGCTCCCAATGTGCTGCCAGATCCAGGTGAGGCGAGTAGGATCCCGGATGCAGATCCAACGCATTCGTCAACTCTTCTGATGGCGGAGAGCGGGAGCGAGCAGAGAGCTTCTGCCACCGGACGCGAAGCTGGCGGGCCCAGCCTGGTTGGCTATGAGGCGAGGAGCTTCGTTGGTGGTGGTGGTGATGATGATGATGGTGGTGATGGTGATGGTCGTCTGGTTGACGCTGTGGCGAGGGACTCCGGGAGTGATGTTGAGATGGTGGATGGGTGATGAGATCGATGACTTCGGAGAGGCTCGCTGTGCCTTCTCCTTGAACTTCTCTAATGGCTTCCATTGCCACGTGAGGCATCGTGATATGATTGATCAAGTCGTTTGCTATTGATAAAGAGAAAAAGGACAAAGCAGTATGCTCCAAATGATTGTTGAATCACAGATATAAAAGGTAAGCTATGTTAATATAAAGTCTCAGAATGTTTTCCAAAAAAAAAGCATAATACCAGCGGCTCCCACCCTATATACCAACACAACCTTGAAACAGGCACCCATCCACGTCTCACAATAACCAGCTTCGCATCACCACAGCAGCCTATGCGCCAGTCGTATATCGCCTCCCACCCGTGGCTTAAACAATCCGCCCTAACCCCAAACAAGCCCTCAAACCGACGCGCAAGCGCTCCATCCCCACGCGAGTGCTAACGCTACCGCCACGCGCTCAAATCGTCACGTCAGTCATCTCATCACCTTATCCAGTCATTGTGCGTGGGATATTAGATAGAGGAATGACTACACGTTATTCGCTTGCGAAGTTTGGATATCGCTAATGGCTGCTGGTGTGAAGATTGGGAAGCATGACTACGATGCGCAACGCGGAAGATATTGTCGTATGAAATGGGTCAGCTATTCTTGAATGTGGCGATGACGGCTCTTATGAACGTGTGAAAGTGGACTTGTGGACTATTGACACGTGGTAGTGTCGTCGTCTGTCATGTTCATTCTTAGGCCATTCGTTCCCATTGGAAGCTAAGATCTTCGAGCGCTGGGTCTTCCCGAAGGTGATTTCGTTTCAAAGGTATCACATCCGTTTGAAACATTGTTCGTGGTCCATATGTGCGTCTGTTGGACTGCCAGCGTCGTAATCACCAAAGACGCGTCGATGCACCTTTTGCCTCTCGAGCCTCTGAGCCTCGTGGATCATTGCAGTCGCTTCGCAATAGACCATCCCACATCATTGAGACACAGTCGCTTCTATGCTCGGTAATGCTTATCTCACTCGAGATTATGTCCACTGCGTGCAGTGTAATATTGCACCACAATAGGCGCATCAACAGAGTACCTTCGGATGGTCTGCTTGGCTTCGTCCGTGCCTTACCTTCAAGCTAGACAAAATGTATGAATCGGTTGCGGAGAATAGAAGTACCCAGATGCCCCTTCCATTTCCTCGAGAGAACCTTTCCAATTTTCCAAGCATCCTTACCAACCACTCTGCGATGGGCTGCAGTGCCTGTGCTTGGACTTTGAACACTCCAACTATGACCGCAATTAACCTTGCAGGCTGTAATGCCCTTCTTTCGTCAGCGGAAGTTAGCACCCAAGATGCCAGATGATCCACTCATCTCATCTACTATGTGTATTGTAGACCACAAGTAGTAGAATGGCGCACCAGGAGACCAGGAAACAAGAGTCTAGTCCTCAATTGAATCTCTCTTTGTTAATTTGCTGCAATCCCTTCGGTTGCGCGTACGTATCTCATCCTATTGTGAGCGGGAAACTACATGCTATTCATGGCGCTCCCAGATGTCCGTGACTGGTATGTGGCTTGGATTGGTCGACGGTCTTCTCGTTTCCCTTTTGCCCCAGACAGCCGCCCAAATCGCTCGATATGCCTGAAATACGCACATGCACATCATGCACAAGGAACGGCAGAGAAGTCTTGTGAATTGGAAAAAGCTTTGTCAGTATCTCAGAAGCGCAAAACGACAGCAATCACTTCTGTAGTCTGCAATCTCATTCGAACTGCGAGATGCACGAAAAGCTGGATGCCACGCTCGTGAGTGAGCCATGAGTGCGGTCATGTTCAATATGAGGCAGGCCGGCATAAAAAAGGATAGTTGTACTCTAAATCTAGATGTTGCCTAGTATATCGTCCGAAGGTTTCATGGACGTGAAGCCCTGAACTATGGTTGAACGGCTAAAAGCAAAGGGAACTGGGATTTGAGACCTACCATGATCCTCCAACAAGATATCTTCACTCTGGGATTGACGAGATCTGGATCGACGCGGGCGAGGAAACGAAAAGGGCTCGATCGAAAGGAAAGGGCGAGGTTAGAGGGGGGAGATCGTCGGATACGATACGAGGGCGAGGGGGCTATGGACGGCGAGGAGGTGGTGGGGGAAGGTGGATCGACCGCACGGTGTATCTAGTCAACTTTCGCGTTGAAAGCTGGTCTGGTCTATAAATCCGTCTCGATGGTACAGGATGTGAATGTAATGCATGTTCCGCCGTCGACCGACTTCGATATCGTAGGTTCGATCGAGCTGTCAACTATTAAGCTATCCCTCAAAACACCGCTTTCCGTTGTACCTCGACAATTAGCCAGAGACAGCAAGGGTGCATGCAAGAAGATGTAGAAGGGAGCCCCAAGACTTGACCTGTGTGAATCCTCACCCAGAATCTGAACTTTTGAATTTCCTCCATGCTCTTCACTAATCCGGCAACTTCGAGTAAGCTGAGACCGCTATAATCGATGTCGCTAGCCGTGTGCGTGTAGCAACAGGCCTACTCGGCGGTGTCGAGCTCATCGTGAGCTGGGACAGGGGATCCCATTTCCACTAAGATCCCGGAGAACTTCTTAGCAAGGGGTTTGCCTGATTCATGCTGTATGGAGCTACCTTTACGGTCGTCGCCGTTGGTGCCGTTCTCACGATCATCATCGACATCACGGCGGCGATCAACATCCTTCATCTCACGGTCCCGATCATCTGGGCTTCGCGAACGATCGCGGTCACGTCTATCGTAGTCGCGCTCCCGACGGTCATCTTTACGAGGAGAGTAATCTCCTCGACCGCGACGAGGTGGTGAGACAGAACGACGCCGAGGGGAGCGATCACGTCGGCTAGGTGCTCCGCGTTCGCTCCGACCACCACCCCTACTATCTCCCTCAAGGCCAGAATCGAAACGCCAGGACGCTGACGGAGGAGTCCGAGCCCACTAAATAATCGTTAGATCCGCCAATGTAGACTCCTCCAGGGATCTCTTCTTACCTCAATCTTCAAGATATCGTCGCGCCCAAGACGCTTGTTGTGCATCTCATGATAGGCATCATCCGCGTCGCGGCGGCTCTCATATTCTACGAAAGCAAATCTGCATATATCATGAGCATCTTTTAGCCATCTTATGGTGTTGATCTGGTAAACGTACAGTCTGCTAGCAGCACTCCTGGGAGCTGGGATATCGCAGCGGACCAGACGCCCGTAACTAGGCTCACGTTAGGCTCAGGTCCAGTGGAGTGCGGCACATCGAGAAGCAGACACAGGAGTCAAGCAAGAATGCTTTGCTCGAATGATCACAGGAGACCAACGTACCGCTCGAATTCGTAGGCGAGATCACGGGCACGAGTCCCATGGCCAAAGCCAGTCACATAAAGTGTTGTGCCTCCACCGCGGGACATGGTGAGCGGTACGCTGTTGCTGTACGTAGATTGAGGCTCGGAAGTATGAACTGGACGATGTTTGCACGTCTTTTCCCTATGTCGTGCAAGGATGCGAGGGAAGTGAGCCAGAGGCAGCGATACTCCGGAAGACGCTATTCTAATTCTAGTGCTGATGAGTCAGCACCGGTCAAAGCCGAAAGACAAAATTATCCTTCAAACCTGGACAAATGTACATGGACGGAGTTTTATTATTGTATATGTCCTCATTGACATAATTTGTTTCATTGTGCTGTGTATCCGGGCTCCAAGCCTTAGAGTGGTGCGATTCCTCCTTCCAAATCTCGACATTGGCCCAATTAGGGAAGGTTTCAAGGGGCCCAGAACCAAAAATAAGGCTGCGCGCTGAGGCTCTTTCCCTTGTGACAAGATCAGATTCTATGTGCCGCTTCATCTCCTTTGCATTTAATGGAATCTGCTTTCGATTATAGAGAGCTTGCCTCGCTTCAGTGTCTCCCTTCACTGTATATTATTATCCTGCATGACTCCGACCTGGACAGTCCTTCCTTCATACCTAAACGCGAACACGTCGCCTCCTCTACGAATCATAATAGATCGCATCATATGGTCTCCAGGAGTCCTACGATAATCAAAAAGAGAAGTTGGCGGAGCAGAAGAACGTGTCGAGGATGAGCGTAGATAAGAAAGATTCTTCGAGAATGGCAAGGGTGGAAGGCGAGAAAATTTCCATGACAGAGTCTATACCAGCTCCACTGTCACGGCTCATCCAATTGCGGTATACAATGGCCCAACCGGTCTTTGCTGCATTCCTGGCCGGAGGGGTTGCTGGCGCGGTCTCAAGGACAGTCGTCTCGCCTCTCGAGCGTTTGAAAATATTGTTCCAGATACAGAGTGCGGGAAAGACAGGCTACAAGCTGCCGGTTGGTCAAGGCCTCATGAAAATGTGGAGGGACGAGGGCTGGAGGGGCTTCATGCGAGGAAATGGTGCGAACTGTATACGGATCATACCCTATTCAGCGGTACAATTCGCGAGCTACAATTTTTACAAGAAGGTGAGCCAGCAACAGCAGCAGAGAGCTCTCAATCCATCCGATGCACCCATCGAACGACTCGACTGACATATCGCCAATAGTTCGCCGGAATAGAACCAGGCACCCCAGCGCCAGCTTGGAAAAATCTGCTTTGCGGAGGACTGGCTGGAATCACGTCTGTTACTACCACATATCCGCTCGATCTCGTCAGAACTCGGCTTTCAGTCCAGACCGCAACTGATGACTACTCGAAGCTCAGCGAGGCGCAGAGGAAACATCTGCCTGGTATGTGGCGGACGGGAGTCAACGTCTTTAAAACTGAGGGCGGCCTTCTTGCATTGTATGGTGGGTATATCCCAACGGTTGCGGGTGTCGCGCCTTATGTGAGTGGCACCAAGTGGCTCCGGCTTTGCCCATCTGCTGACCTGTAAAGGTTGGCCTGAACTTCATGACATATGAGTACACGAGGGCATACCTGACACCAGAAGGAGACAGAAACCCGTCAAACTTCCGAAAACTGCTGGCTGGAGCTGTCTCGGGAGCCATTGCTCAAACGTGCACCTATCCATTGTACGTTTAGCCGCTGTCCATGCACTCTTTCGTTTTCAGCAGACATTTACTGATTCGGGCAGGGACGTTTTGCGGCGAAGATTTCAGATCAACAAGATGGCGGAGATGGGCTACAAATACAAGTCGATATGGGATGCCATCAAGATTACCGCTGCCCAAGAAGGCTTCAAGGGATTTTACAAGGGAATCGTGCCAAATCTGCTAAAGGTTGCTCCCAGTATGGCTAGCAGCTTTTTGAGTTTCGAACTTGCTAGAGACTTCTTTGTCTCACTGGGAGACGAAGATCCAGCATAGTCACTGGCGGCATTCAACGGAGCAGGCCCCGCTTTCAACGTTCTGAGCAGTGAGGGTCTTTTGGCGACTCCACCCAAGCACTAGGATTACCGGGCTTCAGGCGAACTTATATCCTGTTCTCATGACAGGACAACACGTGGACGGAAGACTTGTGCAATGCTATCACGCAAGACATCTGCATAATTGAGCATTTTTTTCATCAGCATTGCGGGTAAGGGAGGGGCATGATACCAAACGAGCGGTTGGATTGACTTTGATGGGCATTTAATGATACAATAGATCTCTAGTAGATGTCAGGATAGACTGGCATATATAAAACGTGTTATATGGTCATATCATGCGCCTGCTTCCCTATTCCTGGGCTGCAATGAAAGTATTTGCTCCTGACATCTGTTTCTGACTTTGGTAGAGTTCAGCCTTGAACTCGCTTAGAGCGCACGAAGATCTTCGCGCTAATTATACCAAAGAGTTCGACCTCACTTCAGCATTGACGACCCTAATTGCCCACACGACACCGCAAACATGGGTAAGCTATGTCCAATATTTCCTTTCCACACTATGGCAGTTTTGAGTGGTAGATGCTGCTGCTGCTTCTATAAAGCTGGCGGAGATGTGCAGCTACAATGATCCACGACGCTTGCTGATGATTTCGCTCCTGCGTAGGTATCGATCTCGACAAGCACCACGTCCGTCAAGGGCACCGCAAAGCGCCCAAGAGCGATAATGTCTATCTCAAGCTGCTCGTCAAGCTGTACCGCTTCCTCGCCCGTAAGTGCACCACACCCCTACGCATCCCAATTCCCCAAGCCACCACAGCCCTCTCTACATCACTTCCTAGCCCTATTCTGCCGAATTTGCTCTAACCCACTGCACAGGTCGTACGGACTCCAACTTCAACAAAGTAGTCCTCCGCCGCCTCTTCATGTCCCGCATCAACCGCCCCCCCCTCTCCCTCTCCCGCCTCACCATGCTCGCCAGCCGCGGCACCCCCGAAAAAATGACGCCGACCGAGCGCACCCTTGTCGTCGTGGGCACCATCACCGACGACGCCCGCCTGCTCACAGTCCCCAAACTCACAGTCGCCGCTCTCCGTTTCACGGCCACCGCGCGCGCTCGCATCGAGAAGGCTGGGGGCGAGTGCTTGACTCTTGATCAGCTGGCGTTGAGAGCGCCGACGGGTAGCAATACGCTGTTGTTGAGGGGGCCTAAAAATTCGCGCGAGGCGGTGAAGCATTTTGGGTTTGGGCCGCATAGTGGGAAGAAGCCGTATGTGGAGAGTAAGGGGAGGAAATTTGAGAGGGCGCGTGGGAGGAGGAGGTCGAGGGGGTTCAAGGTGTAGATTGGTGGCTTTCTACGGATGCTGTCATTGTGATGCACTGAAGGGAGAAGTGTGGACGGATGGCTTGCTGTTCGTTCTGAACAAACCAATGTTGATGGCCCGATCGAGCAAGTCTGTCGAGGTCTATGTCCAATGGCTCCGTAGCAAGCGAAGAGGAAACCGTGGTAAGCATGATCCAATGAAACGATCAATCAAAGGACGTCCATGGACGAAATATTGAAGCTGTGCTTTTGTATCTCTCTATTCCAAAACAGGAGATCAATGCCGGTTTGTCGGCAGCTGCTTGTGCAAAAACTTTTTCCCACCCTCCCCATACTCGCCCGCAACCTGCCCATTCCCATTGATCCGATACTTATAGATCATCAACCCTTCCAACCCCACGGGACCCCTTGCATGTATCTTATTCGTGCTTATACCTACTTCAGTCCCGAATCCGAATCTCATACCATCGGCCATTCTGGTGCTGGTATTCCAGAAGACGCAGGCAGAGTCCACCCCGGATTGGAATTGATGTGCGATTGTCTTAGATTGCGTGAGTATGGCATCGGTGTGTTTCGATGAGTGGGCGTTGATGTGCGCGATGGCTAAGCTGCATGATGTGCTGGACGACCGATCTGAAGGCGTCGGGATGGTTTTGATGGCGAGGATAGGGGCGAGAAATTCGGTGTTGTAGTCTTCTTCCGTAGCTTCCTGCAGTATGGCTGCTTCATTCTTGGGGAGAGAAATGGTAAGAGCGGCTTTTGAGGGAGCATCGCATCGCAGGGAGACACCTTCCTTGAGGCAAGCAGATGCTACCGCTGTAAGGACCGTCGAGAGAGCGGCTTCGTCTACAAGGAGCGTCTCGACGGCATTGCAAGCAGCTGGATACCCTAGCTTTGCATCGAGCAGGATCTTCACAGCCATATCTTTATCTGCGTCTTGATGTATGTATATACTGCAGAGCCCGTCCGCGTGGCCAAGCACTGGAATTCGGGTGTTGTTCTTGATATAGCTGACTAATTCATTAGAGCCGCGAGGAATCACAAGATCGATGTATTTGTCCAGGTCAAGAAGCGAAGCCACTACATCGCGACTGCTGAGGAGCTGAATGGCGCTGTTCGAGACTTGCGTACCCGAGAGGGCAGTCGATATTGTTTCGGCGATTGCCTTGAATGATTGGGTAGTCTCTTTGCCACCTACATTCATTAGCATTGAGGTATCAGGAGTAGAGCAGACAAACCCTTGAGTATGGCAGTGTTTCCAGACTTGATTGCCAACGAAGCTATATTCGCAATGACCTCCGGACGCGCCTCGAATATGATCAGGAGAGTTCCAATAGGACAGGTGATTCTCTCTAGATCAAGACCTTCATCTAGGCTTGTCCTGAGCGTAACTCTACCAACTATCGCGTACAGCGTCCTTCGAAGCGTCGAACTTCTGTAGGACCTACTGTACGATCTATCAGCTACTGAAGACCGGTATTTCCAAAACAGCTTCCTTACCAGGATCATCGAGATCTCGAACGTCCAGTATTCCCTGCAGCATATCCTCCCATTTGCCTTTCCTCCCGAGATCCAATCTCTTCAGCACGCTCTGACTCAGCTCACCATCCTCAGCAGCTCTAGTCGCCAGTTCCAAATCACTTCTGTTTGCTGCCAGTATAAGTTCTCTTGCATCTTGCAAAGCGCCATGTATTGCAGTTAACGCATCATTGCGAGCTTCTGAGGGTAGTATTGCTAGACTTCGAGAAGCTTTTGAGGCTGCTTTGGCCACTTCTAAGGGCGAAGAGTCTGTCAACGACATGATGCAAAATTCCTGCTCCCACAGATTGGAGAAAGATGTATACGATTTCAAATCCCCAATGGGAGCGCATTGATCTACCGAGGAGAGTCAACGCGCTTGGCTTAAAGCTGTAAAGACTGTTTGTCATCAAGATGATCACGAGACCTCCTAGTTTCTGCAATCAAGTACCAGCGTGCCCAGGACATGTGGAACGAGAAGCTCGATTTCATAGTGGCCGGAATTATCGGCTTTTACCTTGCGGCTGCCTGACCAACCGCGATTGCCGAGCGTCAAAATGAGCTCGATGCAAGACCACCAGGATCAAAAGACTTATAGTCCGTATTTCTTCTCTATATTACCGACAGGATTTTATGACGATGGAGTCTTTGTTACCACAGCTCCTCGCTTTTCCACAGCATCCACCACCTTTAATTCCCCTCACCGATACTGAATATGACAAGCAAATTAGGGTTATCGTTCAAAACCTCAATACCGTACCCGCAAGCAAGCTCACCTCTGGAGTCCCTGGAGGTGGCGATCTTCTAGATGTGAGCGCATGGTTCCGTTCCAGAAGTCTTCATCTATTCTAGACTGGCTCACCTCTGCTCGTAGATCATAGACCCTTCAATAAACACAATCCCATACCTCCACGTGCTCCTTGCTCATATCAATGGCTCGAGTGGAAAGCAAAAAGCTGGAAGTATCTCAGATGCATTTAAGCCTGGCACACCATTGTGGCAAAAGACTGTGGACTTCATGGAACGCTTTGATCCTGTGCAAATCAGATATGCAGGCAATGAGCTTCGAAGCCTTGTGGAAACGACAGCAAACAGGGCCCGTAGGATGTCGCAGGTGAGACTCCCTAAAAATACTGCCTGGTCTTAGTACTCAATACATTGCAGTCCATGGCGGCCATAGCACCCATTCGGTCAGCAATCCTTCGCCTGGATTCCGCAGGTTCTACCTTCACATCATCACACCTTATTTTCGCTCGGTTATGCTTAGAAGCACGAGCTTTCGCCGCCGCCATGCCCGTCCTCGGGAATAACCTTTTCTACTTCCCTCCCACCACAAACAGAGCAGGCGAGGACAATATGTTTCCGTTCTTGTGCTCGAACCACAGCAGTAGCTCTACCTTCATAACGCCAGACTCCGGCCTGTCAGCTAAGCTAGACTACCATGACCACCTACAGTACTTCCTCTTTGGCGCAATGATCTATATGGGTCTAAAGCAGTGGAAGAGAGCACTTTTATTTCTTGAAACCGTCCTTGTTACGCCCGTGACAAACAACGCTAGCAAAATCCAAGTTGAAGCCTACAGGAAATGGGTACTCGTGAACCTTTTGTACAGGGGAGTCGTACGTATTTTCGTAACCCCAACCGCTCGTCTGATGGTCCTGACCCTTTATGCTAGGTTCCGGGGATACCAAAAACGACAAACATGCAAGCTGCCCAGCAATATCGTGCACTTGGAAGACCTTACGATGCATTAGCTGAAGTTTTTGAAAAAAGCATGAGAGAAGAGGAGACTAACAATAAGCTCGTTGCGGAAGCAGATGCGGGACGTCACCTGTGGAGTGGAGTGAGTGGCCTTAATCCCCTTTCCACACCTTCAATAGTCGACGACTAAAAAGCTCAAAGGACTATAATTCCGGCCTAATACGCCAAGTCATTCAAGCCTATCGAAAGTTCTCCGTCGTGCGCTTAGAGAAGACATTCGCGGCATTGACCATTGCTGATATTGCCCGAAAGACTTCGCCTCGCCCTAACGACTACGCAGAAACGGGACAGTATGTTGTCTGCCTGATTTCTGCGGGAGAACTCAACGCCACGATCTCTGAACCTTCCGAGGACCCCGCGTCATGGATCGTGCGCTTCTCGGGTTCCGCCAGTGGTCCACTGGCACGCTCGGAAGAGCAACAGTACGACGCACTTGTCAAGGAAACCCGCAAGGTCAAGATCCTCATTGACCACATCCGAGAAACCGACCGCAAGCTCAGTCTGAGCAAAGACTACATCAGCGATGCCAAGAAAAAGAAGAAAGAGAAGATCGTTGAAGATGGGCAGGAAGGTGGTCCCTGGATCACGCATGACACTCCTTTCGATCATGATGAGGACATGATGGCCGATCTTTGATTCACAACGACTTCAAATACTTTGAATAATATAGATGGAACGATGGAATGATGGCTATGATAGGGAAGGAAACACTGAAGATCTGCATCAGCGATTCTTCCAAAGCGATGTGTATGCATAGCATCGGCGTTTGTCCATGTGCCTATGAGCATATAGCGTGGTAGCTAGCAGGCGCAGCTCAGAATCGGTCTTGTTAGCATCGATAGCATGGTACATTACAGGTCCAAATCGTCTTTGCTGCCCATTTTGGCTGCATCGTCCGAATGGTGATCTCGTGGCTTGGATTCCTAGCTGCAAGTCAAAGGGGGTATAATGTCATGTCTGCTTCCACCATCGAACGAAGGGCCCAGCATCTGAGGGTCTCCCTTCATGGATGACCACCTGAATTTTGTCGCGAGATTCTGCAGAAGGCCCAGTTCGGTCACTAGCACATACTGACTGTCGAACGTCTTACCAGCATTTCGTACAGAAGATTTATTCGTCATCATCGGCCATCGAACTACATGCTGCATGTAGAACACACATCCATACCCCTCGCTATGCTCGACTATCTAAAAGTATCGCTCGAGTCTATTGCTCTCGTCATATACAACAACCAAATCATCGCATCATTCATCACCAAACGCACCCTCCCCCAAGTCCACTTTCCCCACACTCCAAATCTCCCTCTCATCCTCCCTCTCATCATTCGACAATCCCAACCCCCCCTGTCCCCCCTCCGCCTCCCTCCTCTCTCTCGCCTGCGCACCCAACCTCATCGCCACCCTCTTGAAATAATCCTGCATACTCCTCTTCGTCGTAGCATTCAAGCCCGCACCCGCGCCAGCCATATAGTCCTCAAAGACCTCAGTCTCCCTGTCCACGACGGAGAATATGGAGAGGAATGCGGCTTCGGCGGCTAGCTTGACGGGGATGACGGGGCTGCGGACGCTGGCGAAGATGGCGGGGGCGAGGATTGAGAGGTGGGAGGTTGTGAGGTCGGTGTTTGTGCGGCTTACGGTGCGGATGACGACGAGGGCTAGGCGTTTGGTATCGATGGGGCTTTCGGGGGTTAGGACTGCTGCGAGGGTTTCGATGACGGTTTTTAGAGAGTCTGGGTTGGGGAATTTCTTCTCTACTAGAAGGTATTTTCCCGCTGCTAGCACGCAGTTGTCGGATATGAAGGTCTATAATCTTATTAGCGATGTTGGCTCGCTATTGAGGACCATACTTACGCTTTTATTACGTATGCCTTGACAGATGATAGCAGGAGTCTCTTGAGCGTAATTGTCCGTGAGTGTGGCGGGCGACTCGAGCAGTACTGAGTTGAGATTCAAGGCCGATGCATTGCTCATATGCGACGTGAGGACGCGCGTTCTGTGGCCACAACATCAGCAGTGAATTATCTGTTCTAAATGGAGGTACACACTTGATCAAGCTGGTGGCATTGAAGGTTGGAGGCAGGCTGTTGATCAGTGCGCCAAGCAGTCGTGCATGAGTGATGATCATCTTATCTACATGACGACTGTCAGCTCAGGATCAAGGTGCAGGACATCCTTCCATTGTTACCATCGGTCCCGCCCGTATCACTATCGATCAGCCCAAGAATGGAGTTTCTTGATACCTCACTCATGTTCGCTCCTGCTTTGCTGACAACCTCATACAACGCCTTGAGCATTGCATTTTGCACGCCAGGATCTGGCGTCTTCGATCCAGTCACGAGCTCCGCGATCAAAGGATCTATACGCGGCGTAAGAGTAATCAGAGTGCCTAAAGCCTTTGCAGCCCTGGTCCTCAAAACCTCGCTGGAAGTATCAGCTAGGGACTTCGCGAACGTGCGCTGGAGCTGTGGCAGGAACGGCTTCAAGAAGACTGGGATCTTCTCTAAAAGATTATTCAAAGTCAACAGGATCGCCGACTTTACATCAATAGAACGCTCGGAGATAACTCTTATTAGAGGTCCGGCGATTTGCGTAACGAAGGGCTTGAGAGACTCTGCGCTTGTACGATCGATGACATCGGAAATTGCCAATGCTGCATGAGTACGCTGATCGGCCGTTCCGTTCATCAAGCCTTGCAGGAAGATAGGCAGGATAGCATTGATACCTCTTGGTAATGAGAAGCCAGGTAGGTTAGCTCCAGCTACGCCAACTTGCTGTAAAATCTGGCGGGTGGAGAACACAAGACTCTCCATCTCTTCCTTCTTCAAACGTTTCGTCAACTCCGACAGTGCCAACCATGCTGCCTTGACTACATCTGAATCTGCATCGTCGAACGAGATGAGCAGGACTCGGATGAGATCCTGGTGATAGCGTGCAAAGTCGATATCGGTTTTAGCGAAGAAATTGGCAAGGCGAACATCGGCACTTGCACGCTTTCTGTGATCATGGTTCTTCACAAGAGCAAGCATGACGCTCATGGCAGTATTCAAGCCGTCAAACTCGTCCATCGATAGAAGGATGGAGTCGAAGGAATCTTCGAGGTCGGACCGCAGACCATCGTCTTTACAAATGATGAGATTCTCCATGAGGGCATGTAGAATGACTGGTAGTCTTCTAGTCATGGCTGGTCCGGCGACTTCGGAGAGCGAGGCTATCGCTTTTGCATTGAATGGCGTGATGGGAGATACCAGTAGGGTGGGGACAAGGTTTGGCAAGATGATGTTAGACCGGGTATTATCAGTCAGCAGGGTCAACAGAGCCGACAAGGCAGTGTCAGCTTCACTCTCGGTGCGAAGTAAGTTAAGCAAGTATGGGAGAACTTGGTCCACGGCTCGCTTGCCAAGTATCTTTTGTAGTGAGTCGAATGCCTCTGCGGCTGCTTCTCGGACCTCGTCATCAGCGTCCACAAGGGCAATTCGCACCACAGAGATCAGTGTCCTTTCGTAATCTTCGAGTGCTTCGGGAGACGCAGAGGAGATGATTTCTCTCAACGCTATGCAAATCCCTTGCTTGTTGTCCGTATCGGTCGTTGTTTGGAGACCTTCCTCCAACGTAGGAAGCAGGCTTGCCAGGACCCCTTCACCGGCTTTGCGTATCAGCTCGCCGAGAGCGTTACCGGCAATGACCTTCTGCTCCATGTTCGAACTCGCAAGTCGTCGAATGAGCAACTGCGTGAGGGTCGGTACGAGCTCTTTGAGAGTCCGCGGAGTTGCAACAAGCGCTTTCCAGACGTTGATGGCTGCACTTCGGACCAAACCCGAGGTATCATTTCTGCATATGTACAGAGATGAAAGAATCTTGTTCCGCTTGTCTTCTCCGAGGACTTCGAGCAATGACTGTCCAGCTTCTGCGGCATTATCTTCTTCCTCATCTTGCTCCGTCTTGCCACTTATGCCAGTCAAGTTGAATAGCAAATCGCCAACTAATTCGATGGAGCTCAACCGTATGCGGTAGCTGTCATCCGCAAGCCCTCGATCGAGCTCTGGAAGAAGCAGATCTATAGCTTTAGTAGCGAAATTCTTGACAAGCAGCCTTCCAGCCCTGAGCGAGGTCTCTCGGATGGACTCAACCTCGTCCGCCAAGCCGGACAATATGGGAGGTATGATCTTGCTGAGATAGTTGGCGAAGCTATTGCCGAAACAGGCAGGAAGATAGATGAACAGAGACATGAAGCCTTCTCGAACGGTTGCCTTGGAGCTAGCAACGTTTTGGAGGATTGTCGGAAGGGTTTCCTCGAGTCTGCCAGTGCCAAGGCCGGCTAGGACTTCACTCAGCGCTTGAGCAGAGCCCAGTCTGTCGCCCGCACCAGTGTCGGACTTCAGGGTCGACATGAGGCTTGGTATGAGATCCGGTAATGCATCTTCACCAAGCTTCTCGACCAAAGAGCCGAGTGCCTTGGAAGCAGTAGCCCGGGTGGCTGGAACAGGGTCCACGATCGCAAGCTTCAGTCCAGCGACAAGGATTGGAAGGTGAGGTGTCACATCCTTTCGCTCCGTCAAGTGAGCGAGACTGCCGATTATCTGAGCTGACTTGCGCTTGCTTGCTGATCTCTCTCCTAGGGCTCTTTCAAGTATGCGGACAACAAGAGCGAGCGAAGGGGAATCGAGATAATGAACAAAGGAAACCTTGATCAAAGCATCGAGAGCTTCGTCGGTGTATTTGGTAGGATCGCTCAATGCCTTCAGTAGAATGCTCACCAGTCCTTTGACTTCGGGATTGCTGATGACCTCGCCAAATCTTTGTAAGCTTCGATTGGCCGATAACCTGACTTCCTTGTGGCTGTCATTGAGGACTCCCGTTAAAGGTGGTATAATGACAGGAAGGCTCAAGGCTAATTGTTCTGGATCGAGGTATGCCATCGCACCAAGTGAGTCGCAGGCCCCCTTCTTACTTCTCCACTGTGAATCGTTCAGTCCTTCTAGCAAAGTCGGCAGGACGATTTTGACTCCATATGAGCTGAGGCTTGCAAAGCAGGTCTTTGATGCGTCCAGACAGGCTTCGCGTACGTCGGCCGTCGAGTCTCCGAAGCTCGCCAACAACTGTGGCACGATCTCAATGATGTATGGTTCGAATGTACGTCCGAGGATGAGAGCTAATAACTCGTATGCAAATAAAGCTCCTTGCCTGTGGTTCTGCTCTTTTTTGTTCTCAATCGCAGACCTGAGTGTCGACATTATTCGATATTCTCGTAGCGCCAACACACCTTTGCCCTTCACGATACCTGCCAAACCATATGCAGCGCCTCTTCGCGAGGCATACTTCTTGGACTGCAATAGCTGATCTAGGGTAAATTGGACATAGTCCGAAGTTTTCTGGCTTGAAGTTTGAATCAAAGGCGGTAGACAGCCCGAGACAGCATACTGTACGGTCTCTGATGGCGTCTGGAGAGTTAACAGCAGCCGCTGAACAACATTCGGAACTCTCTCGTCGCCCCGCTTCAGATGACCGGCAAGAGCGCCATAGAGAATGACAACAGCCTCACTCACAAGGTCCGAGCTGTTGGCTTTTGTGTCAGACGCGTCGAGAGCTATCTCGAACATTTGCATGAGCTCTTCCAACTTAGCAGCCCCATGAAGCCCAATGATGGTGGTTGCACTGTCGATCATCTCATCCCTCACTGTAGCGTTGCGATCGCCAACAGCGCTGTCCTGGATCAAAAATTTGATGAATGGGACGAGTTTAGAGGTGTCGAAGATCGGGGCCATTGCCTTGAAAGCTAATGAGATACCACTTCGGTTTTCCCACGGATCACTGAGGTTACTCTTCTTCACCATACCATATGCATCTCGTTCTGGGATACGAGGCTTAGCCAGTTCTTTGTATTCGTGTTCCAACTGGTCAAGGATCCTATCAAAGACGATTGAATCCTGTCTGATACCCTCTGCCAACGCTCGTGCTGCAGCACGTCTAAGCTGTCTGTCTGGACTTGCGAGGTATTTTACCATCGTTGAAGCCGAATTTGGCTGGATGTCAAGAGCATTCTCTTGCCAAATGAAGTGGCCGAGATCCACGTTCTCATCGTTATCATCATGACAAGCGAGCCAGATTTCTTCGGAGAAATCTCTGTCGGTCAAGTCAATGTGCTCCCGTACGGCTTGAAGTACCGCCGTCCTTACAGAACTTTGGGGAACAATGCTGCCTTTCAATAAGACTGCTACCTCTGGACCGGATGCATTCTCTCCAATAGCCCTGCAAGTATCGAGAAGACAGTCCTTGATCAGCTTGTAGTGCTGCGAGAATCGCTGCATCGATTCGATCAACAGCCCCAGCAATTCGTCTCGAGGCAGACTTTTATCCGCGAATGCATCAGTATGGTAAGACAGCGTCTCCAACGCGAGAGTGACTTGCTCGTCGGCTTCGTCAATTTCTGACCGTCCGATGCCATTCCGACGCAGGACTGTGAATACTAGAGGCAGTATGTAGATTAGTGATAAGCTGTCAAAAGGACGTTGTTCGCTAGTAGATCGAAGGCGGTATAGCAATCTTGTGACTAGTTCCCCCAACGGCTCTTCAAGTAGGTTGGCTGGGAGGTGAGATGAGCAAAGAGCTCGGAGTGTCGCAACGCCTATGAAAGCTCTAGCGGAGCCAAGCCTGAACGCTACATATTTGGAACAGGCTAGGTAAGCTTCATTTGCAGAGTTGCCCACTAGACGGCCAACACCAGCAACAATTGCTTCCGTCAGAGCTTTGATAGAAGGGCCTAGCCACAAGCTTGCTTCTGTCGGTGGCCCGACCGCTAAAGCATGGATAAAGCCCACACCATGCCCGAGTTTTGTCTCCAGATCATCTACTTCTTTTCGTATGGTAGCTTCCTTGGCTATTTGAGCACTGACCTTGGCCTTCTCATCATGGGTAAGCTTTCTTTCCTGTCCTTTCTTTTGGGCTATCTGGCTTCGCATTTCCTCTTCCCATTTCTTGATATCGTAGTCTCGAGAATTCTTGTCGATAGCGTAAGCCTGTCCTTTAGTACTGAGGACGTCCACGAAAGCTGTGCCTTCAGGCGCTCGTGCGATTGCAACTTCTGTAGGTCCATACATCGCAATTTGGTGAGCAGGTAAGTCTGCGGTGATCCGTTCCACGAGAAGAGGGATGATACCATTTGGCGCTACAAATGCAAGCTCCGCCGCAGTGCTGTAAGCGGCGATAGCAACCGCAGCAGATGGTAGTTTAGCATCGCTGGATGCTAGACAGCTGTCTATCTTGTTCAGGCACGTTTCGGCGTGGGATTGGGCAAGGAGACCTGGATCCTGCCCGACTCGCAGGCAGGTCTCAATCCAGTGAACACGAGGAAGCATTTCGGGGCGGCAAAGCACAAGCATGTTGATAAGTTGCGCCTGAATGGAGGAGATGTCTGGATCTTCATATGGTGGAGATATCGAACGCACAACGAGGAACAGATTAGATTTCTCAGTCTTCGCTGCAAACGCTGCTGTATCCTTCTCGGCCGTCTGCAAATGCCGATGCCACTTCCAAATTCCATCAACGATGATCTCGGAGACGTCACCTTTTCGTTTGGAGTAGATGTCCGTCAGGGCAGCTGTAGCTTGCTCCTGTACCTTGAATGGAATTCCAGTTGCGCATATACAGTATATGAAAGCTTGCGCCCAAACGTCTCTGAGGTCAGCTGAGCACTTTGAATTGTATATCTCTTCAGAGCAAGCTACTAGAGCTCGAACGACCCAATGAAGATCCTTGGGCCCGGATAATTTTGTGTATATTCGGGGATTGAACAACGTTGACAGGGCCCTGTGTAAGACTTTGGCTGTGCGCGTGGAGCTCTGTGTTATCTTAAGCATTATTGGGAACATACCCGTCACTGCGAAAGCAGCTGAGGAGAATTGTCCAGCAGTCAGAGGATTTTGCATTATTTCGTCAAACACTTGGAACAATTTGGGATTTATGCTCTCTATAACGGTAGACAGTGCTGCATTATTTCGAGCAGGAAATTCGTCGTTCCGTGGGACCAGGTCCCGGATACGAAATAGAAAATCGCCAAAGCCCAGGACCCAGATCTTCCTCACAGCAGGTTTTTTGTCGCCCAAACCCCTGTTGAATGCGTCGATCATAGTTTTGCATATACCAGAATTTGGGTCTGACTCCTCTTCGGATGTGCCAGACTCCGAGTATGCCCCCACAAAAAGGTTGGATATCTGTGCAGTCAGGGCAGACACTTCGGCGTCCAATGCGGCTTCGTTTGGTTCCTTGCCGGCCACTTGAGCAAGCACTGTTACTCCAGGTCTCAACGACAATAATGGTAGTCTGCCAAGCATCTGGGCATATATTAGGCGTTGGTCCACAGCAGTCGCCTTCGACAAGGACGAAGAAACTTCTGCGACCACCTTCTCTAGCGCCTGATCCCCTTTCTTTGAGCGACTGACAAGGGCATTGAACCCTTCAAGTGCTCCATTACGAACGTTTGCGTTGTTTGATTTGGCATTCGCCAGCAGCGGCTTGAGCAGAGCTTCCAGGGATTTGGTAAGGTCTACATGGAGAAATTGGACCAAGAGCGGTAAAAGTCCTTGCGCTACTTCCGGGGCTCTGAGAAGCGCCTTTTCAAGGGTAGGAACAATCTCTGTATAAAATCCTTCGCCAGTAACAAAGTCCTCGAGAAAGTCTGCGAGCGCCGGGACGATGTGGGGTGGTACGGCCGCACGAGACCCAAGAATCTCTCGGCAGAAGATGTAGTAGCGGGGGGCATTATCCACAAGAGCTTCTCTGTTCTTGCGGGCACACACTCCAGCTACCACGCCTAGCAGAGGTGCTCCCTGAAATCCAAGAGGTTGGTCTTTAGCGACAAGCTCGCAGACCAGTGCCGTGATTTTGGCAGCGTCCCTGCAAAGATGGCGTATGGCCCGTCTTGCTACCGCGATGGCGGAGTGCCGGACTGTACCCTTCCCTGTAGAAATACATAGATCCAAGACCCTAGCGTATGCTGTGACCAACTGCAGCCCGGACTGTTCCCATGCTTTTGTCAGGATTCTAGATCCAATTTCGACCAATACGAAGGCATTTGAGGGTGCAATGGCGGCTTTCGAAGCTTCCCTGCAGTATACCTTGATGATTGTGGAGATGATCGAGGTGTACCGAGCATGATCTAAAAAAGCTTCCAAACATGCCTGTACAGCTCGTCGAGAACTTCGGTCGTTGTAGTAGGGATAGGTTTGGTACAGGGCATCGACGACTTCGACAGCAGAGTCCTCTGGTAGATCTAGGATTCTTTAATTTCATGTATAAGGGGGGAGACGCTTCGTCCAACCTGAATCCAAAATCTGTTGATGCAGGTTTGCTAGCCACATTCCACGCTTTTTTGTCGAACTTGACGAGAGTGCTTCTCGCAAGCCATCAAGGTCGATCGCCCTCTTATCTTCGTTACCATCCTCCATAATGTTCCTGAAGCATCCTCATGAATCGGGATGCGACCAGGACGATCCCACCAGAGAGGAACAATTCCCATGGTAAGAGTCACAAATTCCGTAGGGCTGGAAGAATCTTGGCGAGTCTTGGCAGCTATCGTAAACCAGCATGATCCGAAGCCTTCCATGTCTTCGGACTCTGCAACAACGTTTTGAAACAGCCTAGATAGAGCCTCAAAGCTCTTAGATCGCCATGGCTCCGAACAAGAAAACGAAGAAGCTGGCAAGCAATCCGGCACGGGGATTTGCCACGACTTCCACCGTGTCGAAGGCAAAACTAAACCATGTCGTCGAAAATGATGAGGAACCAAAGGCTGAGGACTCAGGTCTCACTAAGCCTGAACAAAAACCTGCAAAAGTATCGGGTCATGAGCTTGGGAATAATGTAGAAAAAGCTCTTCATGAATTAAGCCCAGAAGAGCTTGAGAAGCAGCTCGAAGAATCTACTCTACAGCTCTTTGTCGAAACCTACGGCAACAAAGTCAAGAAAGAGACCTCTCGCCAATTATGTAAAATGCAGACCGAACGGAGACTACTGCGCGCTCACGCAGAGCCGCTTCCCACACACCAGTGGCTACCTCCAGAGATCGTACAGCTAATCATAAACCTTCTGGACTCTTCGAACACAAAGCAGAGCAGGTCTGATGAATCCGATAGTGCACTAGACCCCAAACAAGGAGTTGCAAACTTTTCAGATGATGATCTCCTCGTCAAATTATGGACGTTAAGACAGCTTTTACCGCAGCTCAGCTTCTCTCTAAGTGTCACCATTCTTGCACTTCGGCATTTGCTGGGCAAGCTAAATTATCTTGATCCGAAGTGCCTTTCGCCTGCTAAAGATTCTGTTTGGGGTCTTGAAGAATGTCTCTCCTGGCTCGCTTTGGTAGTCAAACCTGAAGAGCTTCCTAGGCTTGAGCCACAGGATGCCCAAAAGCTGCCAGGTCGGGGTCGAAAGTTCAAGGGTGCATCGATTGTTGCCGAAGCAGGTAAGATTCGACCTCTTGGGTGTCGATTCCGTAAAGGCGCCATAGTGAATGAGGAAGTTAAGGGCTTAATCTTTGCAGGTTCGGGAACGGAAAGTACGGGTCTAGGAGACTCAAGACCAACAACTCCTCCTCGCGTGGACTCTCCCTTGCAGACCGATCACTCGCCTGATGAAGGAACTCCACCGTCCTCTCAAAGCGAGACGGAAAGCGATCTGGAGCCAGACGAGCTGGTCGAGAAGTACTTAGGCGTGCAAAGGCGCTTGTACGAAATCAACCCCGAGTCTTTCGACTTAGGCCGGAAAATGCAGAGAAATGGCAAGAATAGAGCTGCCGCAGTCAATGGCAACGTTGACCCTAATGCAAATCCCGTAATCGCACGGCTCACTGCAAAGCTCAAGAAGATCAAGTCAGATATTTTGTTTGACGAAGACGAAGCCAAGCGCAGGTGGGCAGAAATTCAGATAGATCTTGCAAAAGATGCTTCAGACCGCAAGAGGTCGGGCATTCGTGATATCAACGATATCGAGAAACCCACAAACCGCATGGAATTCACGCCTGATGCAAGCAACAGCGGAACCCCGGACAACGGGGAAGATACGGCCGGCATGCTTGGGGAGCTTTTCTCTACTCTTCCGGACTCTACGACAGATCCAACGACGGGGATAAGCTGTATGACTACGTCGGAGTCGGGAGGCAGTACTGTGAAGATTAGAGATTTTGGAAGGTCGACTGGTATGAGTCCGCGTAGGGTTTTTGAGGAGGCTTGCAAATCGAGGTACGGCGATCTCGGTACCATGGCTGAATACATCCTGATCGAATCTATAGGGACTCTTCCGTCCGTGTATCCTACAAGCTAATGTCTTCTTCGACCTTCTCAAAGCGTCATTCGCTTGAAGTTTACTGGTCCCGCGAACAAGTCTCCACTCCTACTATTCTCATCGAAGACTTAGCCTACAGGATGGAATCTGGCTCAGTCAAGGTCGAGATGATAACAATCGCTTGCCCCGACGCTGCTCAGTCAGAGAGTTTTGTTTCCACTTGTGCGCTGTTCTTAATCTTCGCTTCTTCTCCAGAGGAGAAGGTCTATTTGCGTTTACCATCCGTTTGGCGACATTTCTGGGACGAGCTCGCAATCATGAAAAGAGAGCATGATGATGAGAAAGATCGAGATGTCCTGCGCGAGCTCCGTAGCATGGTTGATGAGGTTAAGGAAAGCAGTTGTCGCATCGCAAGCGACAGCACTAACCTTGGGGTCGATGGTGTCAGGAAGGAACCCACACCAGGAATGGCGGTACTCGAAGGTTCAAGCCAGCTACCTGTGGCCCCGCCAGACGAAATGAGGAAAATTTGGATGGCCAAGGCAGGCATGCCATCTTACCAACATATGCTCCCAGCTCGTATGAATCTACCAATCTTCAAATTCAAGGATGATCTCCTGCTCGCCATTGAAGACCACCAAGTCGTTATTGTGTGTGGAGAGACAGGCTGTGGAAAGAGCACCCAAGGTAAGCTCACGGATTGAGCAGCAGAAGCTCGTGAAAGCTAACAGAGACCCAGTACCTGCTTATATACTTGAGCGCGAGCTTTCTAGTGGACGGTATTGCAAAATATACTGTACAGAACCTCGACGAATTTCGGCAATATCACTTGCACGCCGCGTGAGCGAGGAGCTTGGAGAGAGAAAAGGCGATGTTGGAACCTTTCGATCACTTGTAGGATTTGCCATTCGACTAGAGAGCCAGATCACCGCTCAAACCAGACTTGTATACGCTACTACTGGAATCGTGATGCGCATGTTAGAAGGGTCCAACGAGCTTGGAGGCATCACCCACCTTGTTCTGGACGAGGTCCATGAAAGGAGCATTGATAGCGACTTCCTCTTGATTGTTCTTCGGAAGGTTTTGGTAAGGCGTCCAGACCTAAAAGTCATCCTCATGTCAGCTACGGTGGATGCGCAACGATTTTCGGATTACTTGGACCAAGCACCCGTCCTCAATGTCCCTGGACGTACTTTCCCAGTGGAGACCAGATACCTCGAAGATGCGATCGAGGAAACGCATTTCAGTCCAGCGGCATCGACAAGCGGCAAGTATGAAGACGAGGACGGTGAAGTTGAACGCATCATAGATTCCGCTAAAACATCGCTCTCTGCCAACAATCTAAGAGACTACAGCCCGGATACTTGCAACGCACTGCTTAAATTTGACGAGTACCGCGTCAATTACGACCTTATACTCAAGCTACTCATGACTATTGCGACTGTTGAACATTACTCATTCTACAGCAAAGCGACCCTTGTATTCCTGCCAGGTATTGCAGAGATCAGGAGGCTCAATGACATGCTGGCCGGTCACCAGATATTCCGCAACGGGTGGCACGTACACGCCCTGCACTCTACCATCGCCACAGACGAACAGGAACAGGCTTTTCTTGTACCTCCACCGGGGACCCGTAAGATAGTATTGGCGACGAATATTGCGGAGACCGGTATCACAATTCCTGACGTGACTTGTGTCATTGATACGGGCAAGCATAAGGAGATGAGATTCGACGAGCGGCGACAGCTCTCTCGATTAATTGAGGTCTTCATATCCCGAGCGAATGCAAAGCAGCGTCGAGGAAGAGCTGGCCGAGTCCAGAAAGGACTATGCTTCCACCTCTACACCAAGGACCGCCATGACAATATCTTGCCAGAAGAGCAAACACCCGAAATGCTTCGACTCTCTCTGCAAGACCTCGTACTTCGGGTCAAGATCTGCAAGCTCGGTGGCATCGAGCAGACCTTATCAGAAGCCCTTGATCCCCCTTCATCAAAGAATATTCGACGAGCCATCGATTCCCTAATTGATGTCAAAGCACTCACAAACACGGAAGACCTAACGGCCCTTGGTCGACAGCTGGCTAGGCTCCCCCTTGATGTATTCTTAGGCAAGCTTATACTGCTAGGTTCTATATTTGGCTGTCTCGATGCGATGCTCACCATCGCTGCGATCCTCTCTTCCAAGTCGCCATTTTCTGCCCCAATGGGAGCTCGATCGCAAATGGATATAGTCCGCCTGGCATTCAGGAAAGGCGACTCTGATCTGCTGACTGTGTACAATGCCTACTGTGCATGGCGACGGATCTGTAGCACCAATGCCATGCCGGAACCCCACTTCTGCCGCAAAAACTTCCTGAATTCGCAGACTTTGTCGAACATCGAAGACTTGAAAGCGCAGCTGACCACATCCTTAGCGGATGCGGGCTTCATGATGCTCGGGGATGCCGAGAAAGCCTCGTTGAACAGAGTCCGTTACTACTCAAGGAAGCGAAGCTTCGTGGTTATCCCTAGTCGTTACAATACCAATAACGACAACGAGCTGATCCTGAATTCGGTCATAGCCTGGTCTTTCTATCCGAGACTCCTCTGCCGTGAGGGGAAAGGCTGGAAGAACATTGCGAATAACCAGGCCGTCTCTTTGCACCCGACCTCGGTCAATAAGGGCATGTCACGCCCTCCACAGTGGCTCTCATTCTACCATATCATGCAATCAAGCAACAAATTCTACAATGCCCATGAGACGAGTCCGGTGGAGGACTTTGCTGTTGCACTGGTCTGCGGTGAAGCGGAGTTCAAGATGTATTCGGGGGTTATCGTCATCGATGGCAACCGCATTCGCTTTTCGCTGGATGATTGGAGGACGATTCTGATCATCAGGGCACTCCGTACGCAGATTCGACAGGTCATGGCCCAGTCCTTCCGAAACCCAGGGCGTCCTGTTTCTCGGCAGCAACAGGAGTGGTTGAGTATATGGGGAAAGATCTTCACTCTGAATGGAAAGCCTAAGGTGTAGAATCTTCCGACAGCTTGTCATAGTAATCTGTGTCTTTTCAGGCTTCCAGCATAGAAATAATTCCGGGGAAGTAGTTGGATGGCAAACATATACTGCTCCCTTCCAATAGCTTCGGTGTGGCTTCCGAGCAACTTAGTACGTCGGCTGATCAATGAGGGTCGCACAAGAACCCTCGCAGTCTCTACATAGACCGTCAACACTCTTACCAACTCTGAACCCAATCTACCACATACACGCCTAGAAGACGGCTAACGATCTTCACCCTAGCACTAACGCGACCAGTGAACCCTACACCAAGCCTGACCAACAGCAAGCTCGCCCAGTCACGTCATGCGGAATGCTACGACTTTCCCAACGGTGTCTGCACCATTATCACCACCACCTCCTCCTCCACGGCCAGGGCTCGTGCCACTACCACACGCTGCAAAACGCTCAGCTCTGATCGAATACCTGCAGACAAAAGAGCAGCCGCCTCCTGGATGGCATCACCGTCACCACCCAACATACCAACCAGGGTTCCCTTGGCCTCTAGTGCTGTCCTACCTTCCCAACACCTCCATCGCCTCCTTGCGCCTCGTTTCCCGCGCACATAACAAAGAGATTTGCACTGTCAACCCCACCCTCTTCGTACACCTCCACATCGAGTTCCCCACCACGTCGCTCTCAGCCCCACAACTTGACACGCTGAACAAGCTAGCAAAGCAATGTCGCGATCTCACCATCACCTTCCCGACCACCCCCCTCGCCACAGACCCTCCCTTGTCGGAAGTCGCAAAATTGCCTGAGCTACCGGCCCTCAAAAGACTCCACCTCATCTGCCCGACCGTGGACATCTACGACCGCCTCCTCGCCTTCCGCCTCGCGCTGGAAAAATCCGCCGTGCCACAACTATCCCGCCTCACCATCGCATCCCTCTCCATCACCGGCATCGTCGCCCTCCGCTTCGGCGCTTTCACCGCTTTCGCCGAAAGCACATGGACGAACAGGAGCGTATGGCGTCGCTTGCACTGTCTAGGTGTCAAACTCACACCCTGGTGGGACATCCCACACAACGCCACGGGTCGGAAGATGGATAAAGCACAGGAAGAAATATGGTGTATGGGAGTCAAAATCTTGCACGATTGGCTCAATAGCTTCGCTGCTGCTGGGAAACTCAAGGAGCTGAAGTTTGCGTGGCAGGGTGCTGAGGGCCCCAATCCACTGCTACTGGATGAGGTTGCGGCCGGGAGTGGGAGGGGGGGTTGGTTTAGCGCGCCGCCTATCAGGGCGAGGAGTTTGAAAAG
>JAABUL010002878.1_pt1 | contig 27228 bp, 29 predicted proteins | sample 5559151 | NCBI WGS metagenome assembly JAABUL01 (sample SAMN10711876, study PRJNA513368) | rock metagenome | isolation source: Antarctica rocks | place: Antarctica: Victoria Land, Pudding Butte sud | reverse complement strand
TCAATCCCTTCATCTATCAGATCTGCCTTCCGTTTACTCTTTCGAACCCTATGCTCCGGCGGTCGGCGCTTGATATCCTTCTGCCTAATCTGCTGTTCTTGGCAATCTACAGCTTTCAGCCGCACAAAGAATGGCGCTTCATCATCTACGTGGTCCCGCCCTTCCTCGCTGCGTCCTCAGCTGGCGCAGCCTGGATCTGGACTCGCCGCGCTAAGTCATTGGTATACCGTTCTCTGTCTCTAGTGCTCGTAGCATCGACGCTGGCGTCGTTCATAGCCAGTTTCGGCATGCTCGCAGTATCTCGCCTTAATTACCCGGGCGCGGAGGCTTTGAATCGTTTGCATGTGCTCGCCAGTAATGATACGGGAGTGGTAAAAGTCCACATGGATACGCTTGCATGTATGACGGGCGTGACTCGTTTCCTGGAAAAGCCTCCACCTGTGCTGGACGATGTGAGTGCTGCCTTTTGGATCTATGACAAGACTGAAGACAAGAAGAAGTTGCTGGATCCGCTGTTTTGGGAAGGATTCGATTATGTGCTCTCTGAGAGGCCGGAATTAGTCATTGGAAGGTGGGAGATTATGGAGACAGTGGAAGGCTTTAGCGGTGTGGGCATCCTGAGGCCCGGTGAGGATATACGGGCGGAGACCGTTGAGCTCGGGTCTTTCAACCAAACCTGGCGAAAACGGAGATTTGAGGGAACAGGAGTCGAAGCGTTTGAGCGATTGATGCGACATTTATGGAACGGAGGATTTGAGGACTTGATGAGGAGACATGTCACGCGAGGCTGGTGGGCAAAGGTGAAGATGGAGCCCAGGATCCGCATCTTGAAGAAAGAGCGAGGCCCGTTGTTCGCAGAGCTTGATCGCGTTGAAGTTTCCTCCGAGCCAACGTGAATGCAGCACCTTGCCGAGGAAAACCTACGGAATACACTCAAACGAACGCCTGCTTGCCAGCTGGTAGATCATCGACAAATACCCTCCTCCCTCTGCGAAATGGGCTCGGGTCCTGTCAATGTATACCTCATTGCCACATATGCATAGGTGGGAAGGAGCATGAGAATAGGAGACGGTGGAAGACTTCCCTAGCACGGGTATCGTGAGGCCTGGTGAGCGGTCGGCCGCAGCAACAATAGAGATGAACTGGCTCCAAAGATTACACGTGATGGTGAGAGGAGCTAGCGGGAGTAGGATATGGTATAGTCTAGCCATACTTGTGATAGGAAATCCCAATTTGGCCGCAGATTGAGGTAGGGAGGAAAAGAAGACGAGTGGAGAGAAGCGGGTGCGGTCTACATGAATTGACCAGGATAGCGGACCAGGTATGAAGTTTACACAAGAGATAGTGTATAATGGAAGAGGGTCAGCTAGGTCGTTATACACATAAGGTAGTTTCTACGACGGAGAATTGGCTTCTTGATACCTCGTGTCCAGCGCCAAGCCCAATGGCCGCATCGCCGCCAAGGCTTCAAGGACAGCTCGACAGCTCATCCAGAGAGCTCCAACACCTCAATCCCCCCAAACCAAATGGCCGTAATAATTTCCCCATTCCACTCTCTACAATTTTAGTCACTCCCTCCCAACCCCATCACAATGGCCGACCCGCCACGAGATCCCCGCCCAGGCGATCTAAGCTGGCGCCTGAGCTCCCACCCCATCACCCTCCTATTCTTCCTCGGTTTCCGCATCTGTACTTATACACTCGCTGCCACCCCCTTCCGCAACATCCGCTGATGAAATTCGCACAGCATCCCTTCTCATCTACCTCTTCGGTCTCTGGCTCCTGACGAGTAGTTTGTACGCTCCCCCACGCCCCGGGTGCTTCATCTACGAAGGAAAAGGCGAAAGCAAAAACTAATATGTTTCGGAATAACAGCGTGCTGATCTTCATAATAACGATGCTGCTCCTCGCAGCGGATTTCTACTATTTGAAAAATATAGCTGGGCGCAGGTTGGTGGGGTTGAGGTGGTGGAATGAAGTTGATACGGGGACGGGGGATAGTCATTGGGTGTTTGAGAGCCAGGATCGGAGTGGGGGGGAGGGGGGGGTGGTGCAGAATGCTACTGATAAGAGGTATGTGGATTTTTTGTGGGGGGGGATGGGTGGGAGGAGGGACTTGTTGAAGGGGGTTGGGATATAGCGGAATGGATGTTGATAATGGGGTGAGGTTGGATGTGGCTAATATGTGGTGCGATAGGTTTTTCTGGTTGGCACTTTATGCCCAGCCTGGGCTGTGGATCGGATTGGCCATATTTGCGATTGTGAAGTTCGAATTCACGTGGTTGATTCTAGTGGGTAAGCCGGCACTTTCTTTGCTTTGCTATATTGAGAGGGTGGCAGAAAGCACGGGTGTCTATGAAGAGGGTGCATAGCAGCCTTTTTACGAACAGAGCAGGGGGGAGACAGCTTCTACAAAGATTTTGAGACGTTTGCTAATGACCCTTCTTCAGCAATCGCCCTTGTCCTCACAATTACCAACACTCTTGCTTTCTCAAGGTGCGACAAGTTCAGTCAGGCGTCGACTTTGGCATCGAGCGCCATGTATTCTGGAGGTATAGCGCGGAGTCTAGCTGGAGGGGTGTTTAGTAGGCTGTTCTCGCGCTCATAATGGGAAGGGTTCCGATATAGAGCCTAAAGGATTATTCAAGATCTCATTAGAGCTGTGTTTATTCCGTTGTATGATATCCAGTCTATGCAAATTTTGATGCAAGCAAAGACAGGAAGACAGACTAGATCTGGTCACCACCCCACTCCCCCCCCCCCCCCGGCAAGCTAGTTGTCATTGAATAGCACGACGATCAGGGTGGTATCCCTCATATAACAAGCCATTGCGCGGCTCGCTTCATACATGTGGTTACAGTCGCATGGCTACCAGCTGCTGTTACCTTGAGTCTCTTAGTGAAGTGGATGGCTGGAGGGTGGGATCAACGGTGATATCTACCATTGTTGGGAGCGATTCCCTCGACCACAACCTCCGACTACTCATCCACGTGAAGCACCATCTCGATCTCGCACTCATCTTCAAATTTGTCCGATTCCAACTCCCAAGCCTTCTGTACTGTCTTGCAGAAGCGGTCCCAGTCCTCCTCTCTGCCCCTGCGTATGCCATGGCGCCTCCTATTCCAGGTGTAGGTGGCGGAGATTTGTCTGACCTTTTTCCCCACCTCGGAACGGAGTCCTTGCTCCTTGATTAGCGTGCTGAAGAGCTGTTCGGATGTCTTCCAAGAATCGAATGGCACAGTGATAGGGGCTTTGCCGTCATTGCTTGCTTCAACACGAAGAACCGTCCTCGCCCTGTATCCTACGAATACGGGCTCGCCTTTGATCCTAGCAGGGTTGATGTCGGTTGCAAGGCTCGTGTTCTTCTCGGAGGGATTGGCATTAGATGGCTCGTCGTTGCTAGCTTGCTTCTTTGGTAGCTCTCTGTCAGGGCTAGGATCTAGGTCAATGAAGGGTGGATGAGTCGAGACGGCGGAAGTGGCAGACGGTGTGTGTGATGTGGGTGGCGTGAACTGCTGGGGCTGGGGCTGTCGACGCTTGTGCAATAGTGGTGTCTCCGAGTCTGACTCGTACTCCACTGGGGTCTTCCTGATGGCAGTACGACCAGCCTGCTTTCTTAGCTCGGCCGAGGTGATAGGCTCGCGAGAAAAGCCTGTAGCTGACATCCGAATTCTTTGCTTCTTGACCTTTGAACGCTGAACGGGCAGAGGTCCATCCTGCTCATTCTCTGAGACGTGACGTTCCCACTTGCGAGTGATGCTGGGAGAGGGGCGCAGCCGCGTCTCTGTCTCGACCTGCGCAGGGTTCGGAGTCAGTGTTGCATTTTGAAGTAATGTTTAGGAAACGTGAGACATCGTCAAGGATGAGCCCAGGAATTGAGGAATATTGTTGCTCCAAAGACGTAGTCAACAGTGGAAGAGCGACTTAGAAGGGTACGTACCTGGTCGAAGACATTCCAGGAACCCATACGTGGTCCCTCATTGTTATCTGTATATTCGTTTTCAACCTCGTCATGACCCTCATGAGGATCCTCGGTAGATGAAGGACGCTTGCTGGATTTTGGTCTTAGATGAGGCTCGAGCGAGGGGATGGCCGAAGCATCAGCTTTTCGCCCCGTCATCGCATTGTAGTCTACGTTTTTGTTGATCCAGTCCAGCCCATTTTTTGTTCGCTAGATCGGTGTCGAGTTAACACTGTCGGTTTCCCAGCGATGGAAGCTTACCAAACGGTTGAGGCGAGACTTTGCTTTGTAGTCAAAGAGGTTTCCAAGCGCTTTAAGAAGACTGATAGCCAATTAACTAACATGAACAAAATCTCAGAAGAATGAGACAAACGATGAACCTTCGCGAATCCCGTCTCGTGGGTAGCAGAATCCCCTAGAAAGGTCTGGCTCAGCGAGGTGCTCACGATTTGAGGTACCCCAGAACTCCTGGCCATGTTCGACGAGGAATTCGGAGACCATAACTCTAGATGCTGTCTCATTGTTGGTAGATCTCAAAATCCCGTAGACCGAGTCACCAACATGGGCATTGAGATAGGTGACAAGCAAGTCACGCTTAAGACGTGTGCTGGCATTGATCTTGAAGCCAAGTCTCTCAAAACATGAGGTGTAGCTTTCCGGGGCGCCGGTTGGAGTGGGAGCATAGTCTAAGTAGGTAGCCATTGGATGCTGATGGCCGATGAGAGGAAAGGTCCGGAGACTGGTAGGAGGTTGTTGATAGTCGAAGATACGATCCGTGGCCTGGACTGAGGCAGGCCGACGGTGAGAGGTATTCAACCTCCTGAGGAAGTCACTTGCGACCTGAATGACAATCATCAGGGAGACGGTCCGATGGTTCACAGACTGGCCTGGACCCTTGCGCAACAGGACTTGGGTGAAGGAACATTGAAGCACGGTGATTCATCGAGGAGCGTTCGCTACCATTCGTGTCTTTACATCACTGAGTGGCGGAGTGGCAAATCATTATTTGCTGTGCTAGGGGTGAAGTGAAATGAACTCAACGGCAGGCTTAGGGAGCTATGAGAAAAGGTTGCAGCTGTTAGAGTGACATTCTATCTACCTGGAACGGACCGTCAGCCGTACAAAAGTTCTAATATTGGGTAGCTGTTATGCGTGATGCTGTCGGGAATTGTATCAATCTAGGTACCATTCTCTTTGATTGCTAGCCTAATAGATACGTCTTCTTCAACACACCGATTCTTGACATTAGTGAGACACAAATCCGGTATAGACGTCATCTTTGATTGAGATATGAAGCCCCATGAAATATACGACGCTTGCAATGGGTATCATATTATGAAAGGATTCTCACCAACTCGGCGTCTCCTCTCACCTTGCTCCCAATGACTCTAATGCTCCCTGCAGCTCCTTGACCGCCGTATTTACATCCTCAAAGTTCAACGCTGAGATAGCCCATCTCGCATGCTTCTGGGCTTTGACTATGGATTCTTCATCAGCCGAGTAGATTGCCGGATTCGCAATGGGAGGTGGCGCTTTTGCGCGAGCAGGTGCAGCTTGCCGGACTGGCGCGCCTGGCGTTGAAAGAGGTGGTTGGACAGGAGTCTGTGGCAGTTGTCTAGGAGCTGTCGCTGGTTGACGAGAATAGAGTGAAGTAGAAGCAGGTGGAGGTGCAGATTTATATGTTGGTACACGAGCTGATGGGGGTGGAGAAGCGTTTGAGACATCCATACTTGGTGGTGGAAAGGAGTGAAGTGAGTCTGTTGGTGGTGGTATTGACGTATGAAATCCCGGTATACCTGATGGGGGAAGTGGAAGAGAAGAGGAACCCGGAGGAAAAGTTGCTGGAGGAGAGGCTGGATCCTCTGAATGGGCATTCGGCAGAGTCGAGTCACGTTGCTGACCGACTGAGTTCGGCACCACCGGAAAATACCCTCCACCATCAGACATCATTTGATGAGCGCTTGTTGAATCCAGTGGAGATACATCAGGTTGTTGTGCATTGTGATAGTAATTCTCTCCCCAATTTGGTGGAGGCGGATGAGTACTTTGAGAGGGCTGAGGAGGGACGGAAGGCGCTCTAGATGGATGAAGAGATTCATCGTAAGTAGACCTTTGAGCCAAGGTTCCTTGTAATTGATCATGTTCGTCCGGTATTTCTATTACGGATGGTTGACGGTCATCAATCGAGTGGGCATGTGTATCGCCGGAACCATTTAGCATCTGAATGTCTGAATCATCTGGCTCAAGAGGCGGTTCTTCAGGTTCCGGATCTGGGTTGGAGAGGTTCGGATCTTCCCCAGCCTTAATCGCTTTGAGGATTCGTAAAGAGTGGTATTTAGCAAATTTGACCTTTGAAGCTATTTCGGGCTCTAATGGTCCCCAAATTTGATTAAGATCTAGGAAAGTCGCTGCTGCCTGAAATGTATCGGCAGTTTGTCTATTAGGGATCATCAGACAGTCACAGTTATTTTAGAAGGAATTTGGAATACCTTGAGGCCTTGTTGGCTTTCATTGCGTTATCCGCTCGCTGGAATGTCTCCGAGCCGAATTGCTCTATGTAAGCCTGACCAGCCATGTCATCCACGATGGCATCGTTTTCCGTGAAATCGGATTTTGTCTAGTACACTTTCAGCAAAGAAAAATTATGTTTCCATTTGAGGCTCTACCTGCTCAAGCTTGTCCATAAGATTCATGGTGTAAGATTTGCTTTCGTCGTCTGCTTGATGGAGACCCCTTGCTATGATTTGCTCAACAATATAGTAGTTGCCTTCTCCAAGGATTAGTACATGATCATTGTTAGTTAAGCATATCCTTACACCAATATGCTACCACAGGTTTAGCCTTCTCAACCTGGCCAGCACGTTGAGCGAAACGTGCAATGTCAGCTGCCTTCAAGGCTGGGGGAATAGCTGCTGCCATGCCGACTTTGCACGGAAAGCACAGGGGAAGGTTCGGATTCTGAGACTACCACGATGATGATTGCATCCATCCAGAACAGGGAAGTATTTGTGATCCAGTCTGTGGGTATTCTCAAGCCTACTTGAATGTACCATACTTTACCAATACTGTAGCAGGCAGAGCACATGGCGAGCTGCGGGGCGGCGCGGCGGGAGTTGGACCCCTGCAAGCACTAACCCCGCAAAGTTATCCGCAGAGCTTCAAGAGGACAACTTTCAACAATGTCTGGTTTACATCAGTAAAGCCCACGTAGGCTTGAGCATCTCCCTGTCCTTGTACACTAATCATCATGCTTTCCAAAAGTTATTTTGCAGCTTTTGCTAGCCTCGTGTTGGCGGCGGCAGTCAACGCAGATGGTCTCTACTCCAAAGGCTCTGCGGTGCTCCAAGTTGACGGGAAGAGCTACAACAAGCTCATTGCAAAATCAAATCAGGTCTCGGTAAGTTCGAGCCTTCGAGCGTATTAAAAGGCCATGTCAAAGTCTAACGAAGTAATCTAGATAGTAGAGTAAGTGGTCCTTGCTATCTTGCAAATGCATGTGCTCAGACCTGCCTAAGGTTCTATGCCCCCTGGTGTGGACACTGCAAGAATCTCAAACCCGAGTATGAAAAAGCAGCAAAAAGTCTCAAAGATCTTGCCCAGGTGGCAGCAGTCAATTGTGATGATGAGAGCAACAAGCCTTTTTGTGGAAGCATGGGCGTCCAAGGATTCCCCACCTTGAAGATCGTCAAACCTTCGAAGAAACCAGGGAAACCTGTGGTGGAAGATTACCAAGGCGCTAGGTCAGCGAGTGGTATCGTGGATGCGGTGAAAGCTGCTATCCCTAACAATGTCAAGAAGATCTCCGACAAGGGGTTGTCGGCGTTTTTGGAAAGCAATAACGACACCAGCAAGGCCCTCTTATTCAGCGACAAAGGGACCACAAGTGCCCTTATCAAAGTTCTCGCAACAGAATATCTTGGAAACATGAACTTTGCACAGATTCGGAACAAAGAGACCGTAGCAGCGGAGATGTTCGGCGTGACCGAATATCCGACGCTCATAGTGTTGCCTGGAGGGACTCAGGACCCCGTGAAATTCGAAGGGGTGTACAAAAAAGACGCAATAAAGGAGTTCCTTAGCCAGCATGCCTCCCCTGTGGCACAAAGTTCCGATCAGAAGCAGAAGCCCATCGGTAAGAAGCCGGAGAAGGTTCCAAAAGAAGACGCAGTCAAGTCGGAAGAAGCTTTTTCATCTTTCTCTTCGGCATCGTCTTCTCATGCTTCCGCTGAAGCTTCCGAGGAGGCAGCCGGGGCTACAACCATTACCCTTGAGCCCGAGAGCAATCCTACTGAGTCGCCAGATCCAATAGCCTCCCCTAACGCACCAAAGCCTATTGAGGTACCTGATCAGCCGGAACCTATTCCAGATCTTATCGAGGAGCAGTATCTCCGGGAGAGATGCCTTGGCGCAAAGACCTCAACATGCATTCTCGCTTTGCTGCCCGAGGTTGGAGATGAGGAAGTACTACCAGAGGCGGCCAGCGCTGCGCTCTCAAGCCTTGCGGAATTATCGGAAAAGCACGTGAAAAGAGCGACAAAGTTGTTTCCCTTTTTCTCGATCCCCGCCAGAAACACAGCTTCCGTCACCTTGCGCGACGCTTTGAAGCTCGGAAGTGTCAAAGACTTTGAACTTGTAGCAGTGAACGCACGGAGAGGGTGGTGGAGAAGGTATGAGGGTGAAAGCTTTGACTTTCAATCAATGGAGAATTGGGTCGACAACATCAGGTTTGGTGAAGGGCCAAAGTCGAAACTGCCCGAAGAGGTGCTTGGGCAGGGCGAAGGAGAACCAGCGGCACCGACTCATGGCGAACTGTAGGGGCATGTAAAAAAGTCAGTAAATGTCATGGACTATGTCAAATAGCGAAATCAATCGTGCGACTCGAGCTCCAGGTTAGATCCGGATAAACGCTAGGTCTACAGACGTTTGTTTATCCAAAGATAGCTTTGCCGCGTAGTCTAAGGGACAACTGAAACTTTGTCTCCGCATTGCCAGCACCAGGTTTCTCAAACAATAGCCACGGTCGACTTGGTGCCAGATTGTAGCCTTCCCTCTAACGTTCTTGATTGCATACGACTCATCCAAGACAAGAGGGCATAGGCGGCCCAGTCGATTTGGTCTCAGGTCGCTCAAACGCCCTTTTCGCTATTGCCGCCACCTCTACGGTCAAAGAGCTACTTTTGTGGGCTGCTGCTCCAAGTGAACGACTGATCACACCGTCAAACGCCGACACATCAATCGAGTTCCAATCGAATCCCAGGACAATGGGCATTGCACTCCTGAGAAGACAGAACAACAACTTCGCTGGAGACACCAATGACAATGGAGACTACATAGGTTACTCCGATGTATACGAACGGCGCTTTCATGGTTTATTTGCTGGCTGACATCGGGATAGACCGCCGTAGCAATCAAGTGGGCCTTCGTTGGCGCGATCTTCTTGCTGTTCATACTATGTTTTGTTGGAGGATACTATCACGCTCAACGGAGAATAAAAAAGGGGATGCCCCCACTAAGATACCATCGAGTACGAGCACAACAAGTCCAATGACGAATTCATACTAAAGGTGTGCAGTTCCTCCTCCCATATAGGCAGCGGATGCAATACATGCCTCGCCCCGACTATGGATACTACCCACAACAGAACAGATACGGTGAAGGCTATCCAATGCAAAACTATGCCCCGCCACCACCTGGTATGTAGAAAGTGCGATGCTGTCAGAGACGAGCTGACAGTGAATAGCGTATCACTCCGAACACATTCCACCGCCTGTATATCAACCTCCAGAAGGCGGATCAAAGGTCAATCCTGCTCAAGACTGGGCAGCGCCTCCTCCGGGCCCACCACCCGGACACATTGGTGCAGGAGAACCATCGAGTGCCATGCAGAGTGTGCCATTGAATCAAGAGTCAAATGATCAAGAGCTATGTGTAGGAGGACCACCAGTGCAGAAGAAGAAGAAGAAGGCGGGCATGATGTCAAAGTTGAATCCATTCAAATGAGCTGTCTGTATTGGCGGTCAAGGAAGAGATCATTACCATTTATTAGACCAGCGAGTAGCCTCGTTGCCAGCGGCACCAAGCATATCATGGAGTCCGGGAATTGTGGCCAATATTGCGATAGGGTTTTGCAGTATGTTTACATAGACAGCTTAGTACGGTGGCCACAAAGTAAATGCCAAGTGTTTATTCATGCGGAAACCCATATCTTGGAGCGCTTGCAGTATTGTATGCATCTGCGTTATCCTATATCCATTAAGTCTTCAAATTCTTCAATGTCTTTGACTTGATGTGTAGAGGAGCGGCTCGGTTTTGGCGGTGTTTCTACCATTTCAACATGCATCTCCCCGTTGACTTGTGGGACCTCAGTATCATGGGTCTGTTTCTCCCTCACTCGCGCTCTGCTCTCAATGATGGCCTTCCTGACTTTGTCCTGCTCCTCGGGAACCGATAACGATGCCGGTACGCCATAAAGCACGACTTCAGTCCCAGTCGAAGGGTGGCACTCGCCCAGCAGCACTGACTTAGGTAACCTGCTTAGCTTCTTCTCGATGTCGGGTAGAAAAACCAGCTTCTCTTCTTCGGATTCGACATCTGCGAGTTCATCATCCAGATTGCGGATATAGACTCGGTCCCTCGTCTCGTCAACTTGCATTGCTCCGTCATGATCATTATGACCTGCGCGTGGTCGTTGATCGGGTAAGGACTTCTGAACTGGGAGGTAGAGTTTGCCAGTGGATTCTGCGACGCAATGATGTTAGCGGAGCAGATTTCCAAGTAATTCGATCGAAGACCCATACCAAGATTTAGCAGATCAAACCTCTTCGCGAACCTTTGATCATCAGGAAGGTCGTCTTCTGCTCGCCGCTTCTGACCAGTCATGGCCAATTGCCGGTTCCCAGAATATCGACCCTTCGAGGGACAAGTGTACAATACATATCCTAGAGGGGAGTGTACAACGTTTCAAGCGTGCTGCTGCGAGTTCATTGATGGTGCTGCGGTCAATGGCGATGTGAATGGAGTTTAGCTTTGAGAAGTCGGAATTCATTGCGATTGGATTACATAAGCGCACAATCCGCTAGCTTGAATCTGCTTCCTCAGCTGTTTATTCCCAACTTTGGTAGCATCAAAATCTCAAGGTTCTCTGTTCACCCAATATGCCTCCAAAATTCGACCCCAGTGAGGTGAAAGAAATGTACGTGAAGGGGTCAATGGAACCTCTCTTCTCTGTATGGAATCATCTGCTAATCAGAACTCACAATAGTACCCTCAGAGCGACTGGTGGTGAAGTAGGTGCATCCTCGGCTCTTGCGCCTAAGATTGGTCCTCTCGGTCTGTCACCGAAGAAGGTCGGGGAAGATATCGCGAAAGCTACTGGTGACTGGGTGCGCAGATACCGGGTGGATGTAAAAGGTCCATGCCACTTACAACGGCACAGAAAGGTCTCCGTGTCACCGTCAAGCTCACAATCCAGAATCGTCAAGCCGCCGTCTCAGTTGTCCCCTCAGCGTCGTCCCTCGTGATCAAAGCTCTCAAGGAACCACCGCGGGATCGGAAGAAGGAGAAAAACATCAAGCACACGAAGTCGATTCCCCTAGATGAGATTATCAGCATTGCCAGGACCATGCAGTTCAAGTCGTTAGCAAAAGACTTATCAGGTACGGTCAGGGAGGTGCTGGGAACTGCTTTCAGTGTGGGATGCCAAGTGGACGGGCGATCGCCCAAGGACATTAGCGACGACATTATTAGTGGGGCAATTGAGAGTAGGTGGCTTGAGAATCATGCTACTCGTCTCTGCTAATATTTTGATAGTTCCCGAGGAATGAGCGATGAGAATGTTCCTACGATACCTGCTCTTACCAAATGAGATAGTCCTGCACGTGCAAAACGAAAGTTCATGAAACGAGACTCATCTATGCTTTTGCGTTCTCTTTGGCGGGATTCTTTTGTCCGCTATCAACGTACTTTGCCAACACTCTGGCCCTTACCCCCTTTCCCTTGAGGATTGGTTCAATCTATGGTTCGGGCCTATTTTGGTGCAAAGGAGATGATATTCTTCGGAAAGACCTACTACTCACCACGACATCTTGACCTTCGGGCGTGGATGTGGGGGTCCATCTTTCATGGCCTACAATTCAATGCTATTATTTCCGCCCGACATATTTTTTTTTCTCCACGTCGAGCCCCGCTATGCCCCTTTCCTCTTGTTGTGATGGTGACCTACCCGTGTGCATTTTCTGACATTCGGCTGACGGAAAAGGGCTTATTGATCAATTGGGGGTATTGGCCGGATTTGGAGCGTCTTTGATTCAGATAGGTTGGCTCTAGAGAACGAAACGAGCTCTATGTCAAATGACTATTCTACTTTCAAAAATCCAACATGACGAGGTGAAACCCCTTGTTTGTGCCGGGCGCCGGCTGCAATGTAGATTGGTAGATTGCATGACGAACGATAGTCATTATAAAAGCGACAGATCGCACATTTCTAGGGTGATGAATGGGGATAGAACCCCAAGAAATGGCTGCCTTTATGCCTAGAAAAGTCGACATGAGTGACTCCATTAAGCTTGATCCGCTAGGAAGTGGTAGCTTTGACGGGTCTAGGTCCCTCAAATGATGCGAGTAGTCACGCTGCGGAACTACGGACTGCGTGTGACTCAGGCCTCTCTTCCTAAGCACTTCCACAGGGCATACAGCACTAGTCCATCCAGGATGGCAGAACAGTGGAACGCTGTGAAAGTACGAAAAACCTTCATAGATTTCTTCAAGGATAATGGGCACAAGTTTGGTAGATACATCAAATGAGGACCTCGAGCTTTCATACCATTGCTGATTGGCCCACAGTTCCCTCCTCCTCAGTCGTACCGCATGCAGACCCCACTCTCCTTTTCGCCAATGCTGGAATGAACCAGTACAAATCCATATTTCTTGGTACCATCGATCCTTCGTCAGATTTCGCTCAACTGAAGCGTGCGGTTAACTCACAAAAGGTCAGCATGCCAAATACATAGGGTGAATGAGACTAAAGGAAGCAGTGCATACGTGCGGGGGGAAAGCATAATGTAAGACCCAATACCCTATTGGAGAGGAGACGACTCATCTCTTAAGGATCTTGATGATGTGGGAAAAGATAGCTACCACCATGTCAGTTTCTACCAATCGTACTACTGGGAGCATCCAATTAATGGATTGATGTAGACCTTTTTTGAGATGCTGGGAAATTGGAGTTTTGGCGACTACTTCAAGAAAGGAGCAATCGAATTATCTTGGGAATTGCTTACGAAAGTCTATGGGCTGAATCCTGATCGCCTCTACGTGACATACTTCGAAGGGCTTGAAAGCGGAGGTCTGGAACCAGACTTAGAAGCTAAAGAATTATGGAAGTCCGTTGGAGTTGCTGAAGATCATATCTTGCCTGGAGATATGAAAGATAACTTCTGGGAGATGGGTGATCAGGGACCTTGTGGGCCTTGCAGCGAAGTGCACTATGATCGGATTGGAGGCAGAAATGCTGCACATCTAGTGAACCAGGACGATCCCAACGTCCTGGAAATCTGGAATAATGTTTTCATTCAATACAATCGTGGACCGGACAAGTCTTTGAAGCCATTGCCCAATCAACATGTCGATACAGGACTCGGTTACGAACGCTTGGTTTCTGTGCTTCAGAACAAGACGTCGAATTACGATACCGACGTCTTCACGCCTCTATTTGCTAAGATACAAGAAATTACTGGTGCAAGAGAATATAGGGGGAACTTTGGGACTGAGGATTTCGATGGCATTGACACCGCCTATCGGGTAGTCGCTGATCATGTACGGACACTTACGTTCGCCATCACAGACGGTGCTGTACCAAATAATGACGGGCGAGGGTACGTAGTGCGAAGAGTCTTGCGAAGAGGTGCCCGCTATGCGCGGAAATATTTCAACTCAGAGATTGGAACTTTCTTTTCGAAGATCGTGCCTACGCTAGTGCAGCAAATGGCCGATCAGTTCCCTGAGATCAAGAAGAAAGAATCAGATGTCCAAGAGATCTTGAATGAAGAGGAAGAGTCCTTCGCCAAAACCCTTGACAGAGGGGAGAAGCAATTTGAGACCTATGCACAGCAATCCAAGCTCAAGAACTCGACCAAACTTCATGGTGCAGATGTTTGGAGGTTATATGATACCTTTGGTTTTCCTGTAGATCTGACGCGGCTCATGGCCGAAGAGAGAGGCCTGACTATCGACGATAAGGAGTTCGAAGATGCACGGTCAAAGGCTAAGGAGGCTAGCAGAGGAGAGAAGAAAGCGGCATCTGACCTACTAAAGCTAGATGTTCATGATCTTGGCAAGCTGTCAAAGATGAACGATGTTCAGCCAACGGACGATGATGCCAAGTTCGAGAAAGGCAACATAACTGCTCAGATCACAGCGGTATATCACTCAAAGCAATTCCTGGACGGGACAAAAGAAATCCCCGAAGGCGAGCAGATAGGGTTGATCACTAACCGCACAAACTTCTACGCAGAGCAAGGCGGTCAAGAAAATGACACGGGAAAGATCATCGTTGATGGCGTTGCTGAGCTCGAAGTCGATAACGTGCAGGTTTACGCTGGATACGTGCTACACACTGGCTTCATGAAGTACGGTTCTCTCTCGGTCGGAGACCAAGTCATCTGCGAATACGACGAACTTCGACGAGGACCGATACGAAACAACCACACCGGCACACACATACTGAACTTCGCCCTCCGCGCAGTCCTCGGCGACGGTGTTGACCAGAAAGGCTCCCTCGTCGCACCGGAAAAGTTGCGTTTCGACTTTTCACACAAGGCAGGTATATCGATCGAAGATCTCGAGAAGATTGAAGACATATCCGAGAAATACATCCGTCAAATCTGTCCAGTCTACTCCAAAGACGTACCTCTCGCGATCGCGCGGGAAATCAACGGTCTTCGCGCAGTGTTCGGCGAGACCTACCCTGATCCAGTACGGATAGTCTCAGTCGGCGTGCCGGTCGAGGAACTCCTCTCAAACGTCAGAGACCCCAAGTGGCGCGATGTGAGCGTCGAATTCTGTGGCGGGACCCACGTCAAGGATACCGGCATGATCAAAGAACTCATCATCATCGAGGAGAGCGGTATTGCCAAGGGCATTCGACGCATAGTCGCTGTGACAGGTGACGATGCACACTCCGTGCAACGTGTCGCAACTGAGTTCGGCAAACGGTTATCACGCTTAGAACGCATGCCACACGGTCCTGAGAAAGAACATGAAATAAAAACCACAACGACAGACCTCAACCAACTGTCTATATCCTGGATAACGAAATCCAAGTTCCGAGATCACTTCGCCAAAATCGTCAAAGCACAGCTGGACGAGCAAAAAGCATTGCAGAAAGCCGATTCGAAGAAGGCACTGGATGCCATTTCGAATTACTTCGATGAGAACAAGGAAAAGACTCTTTTCGTCGCCAAAGTGCCCGTGACTGCGAACCAAAAGGCGATCAGCGAGGCAGTCAATCATGTCCAGAAAAAGAACAAGGACAAAACCGTCTATCTGTTTGCCGTTGTGGACGGGAAAGTAATCCATGGCTGTCACGTGTCCGAGGTAGGCGTCTCCACTTCTCCCCCTTCGTTCTTGATCAACACGCTAACAGCTTTCCAGGGAGCCTCGAAGCAAGGCTTGACAGCTGGCGCGTGGGCGAAAGCCGTATCGGGCGTTGTGGGAGGCGCCGCGGGAGGCAAAGGGGCGACGAGCGTCGGCAACGGTACTGATCCAGAGAAGCTGGATGAAGGCGTGGAGACTGCGACGAGGTATCTGGAACAATTTCATCTGTGACAATAGTGTATTATACCCAATAGAGGACAAACAAGCGATCGAATGAAGTTTCGGCTAGAAGCCTGAATACTCATTCCGGTCTCCCTTTCTCATAACCATACAAATAAGTCCTTCTCCGCGAGATCCAGGCCTATACCCAAAGCCAACGCCATGCTACCTATGTCCGCAAACATGATACAGCGGCAGCGCCCACTTTTCCTTCCTTATAATAGATCACATCCCTCTCCATAACCTCACGGTTCAATGATAAAACTGGCTCTTCTGAAAACTCTCCGCCGAGATATCTCCCACTTTTCCCTCTATCTTCGGGCCTGCTCTGGCCTCGACTTTCAGACTGTTGGCCCTACTGCCCTCACTCCCACTGCCACCAACAAGGCTAGTCAGTGTGTTGACCCTCCCACCATCTTCAATCTCCTTTGGTTGGACCGGCTTTCGTTGAATACCCTCTAAGTACACCCCCGGTAAGTATCCCACGCGGCCGTCCCGCGCTCGGCATCGCCACCATTCGCTGATGTTGCCCATAGGGTCGGACTTGGATAGTACGGCTACTAAATCGCCTTTCTTGACTTCAAGGTCGATGCCGGCTGTGGGTTGTTGACCCTGGAGAGTGCTTTCGGGGGTATAATCGTACAGAAGCTTGCAGAAGTCAAGTTTTGAAGGGTCGATTGGCTGGTGTGGTTGTTGTTGGTCCGGCAGTGGTTGACCGTCTGGGCCAAGGATTAATTGATTGTTGGAATCGTACTGTTGTTGCTGCTCGTTCTGTCGAGCAAGGGAGCGGATAAGTTTGGTCATAAGGTAGGGTAGTCCTACTACTGCCGCTATGAATATAAGGAATGGCTTCTTGGAGGGAGTAGGCTGGCCCTTCGGCAGGAGTGAAGGTGAAGACGAAAGACCTTGGAAGGAAGCGAAGGCAGATGGGGTGAGGGATGTGGCGTCGGCTGGCGGGGGGCGGCCAGTCATCTTGGCGATGAGAGTGCGTAGGTAGCGAAGGAGAGTAAAGATTCCGAGAATAGAACCGAGAGTGGTGCGGAGGGTTGAGAATTGTTCGGCGACTGAGATCATAGCTGTTTTCCTCGCTGTCAGCACAATTCCTAAGTCAATATGTCGAGGCAGAGTCTGGTACCGAAGAAGCTCGAATGGGTAGCCATATACGTGCTTTCCAGCATCTGCGCCACTCCTCCAAAAGCACCGACCAAACTTTCGATGATCTGAAACGTTGCCTGCGTGCTCTGGCTGAAACTGTTCGTCAAGCTATTTGGATCATTGGGATCCCCGCCCATCATGCCCGGCTGTCCCATGCCCCCACCGTAGATGCCTCCCATCCCGCCCATGCCGCCGTACATGGAGCCATAGCCGCCGCCGTAGCCTCCCATTCCACCATACATGGAGTTGCCCATACCGCCGAAACGAGAGTAGGGTGAGGAATAACCGCCAAGACCGCCGCCCATGCTGGAGTACGGAGATGAACCTGCGCCATAGCGATTCTGGTTGTAAGGAGAATAGTTCGAGGAGTTGCGGTTTACGGCGGTAGTGAGAGAGGAGGGTTTTGAGGGGAGTGTGGGGGGCTCCGAGGACGACGATGTTGTTGTTGTAGGTGCCATGTTCGTATGAGGGTTCGTAGCTGGCATTGAGGATACGCCAGGTGTTGAGGAGAGAGCTACTCATGAGTGACTTATTAGTCTGGTGTTTTCCAGTGGCATTGATGATGGATCCTGCTGGTGGCTCACCAGGGCACCTACCAGCTCCATTCGCCCTCTCCCAAGGCTTCGGCGGTGATACCGCCGCCGCCATCTTGTGCAATATCTGGGGCCCCTGAACAAAGAGGCTGCTCTTGCTTTCTAGTATGGTTGCAGCTGTCCACCGACGGCGGAACTTCTATTGATCGTCCTGATGCAGGAATGACGTGCGGGCAGCCAACGCTCTCTTATTGTTTTGCTTCACCCGTGAGAAGAGCGCCTGGACGGTGAAGCGCTTTTGCAGATCAGTCAGTTCCTTGAGTTGCTTGGTGGTGACTGTGGGATTTCGCTCCAATATTGATGCAGCCACGAGCGTATTGTTCATCTTGGCGTTTTTTTCGAGGTTTGCACGGTTCTGGTAGGTAAAGTGAGTAAGCGTCCCGCCCCGCGCGGAGGAACGACCTCGGCACGGGAGTGGACGGATTGGGCAAAGACAAAATAGATTGAGACCGAGCAAATTCTCTGAAAAAACTGCAGTGGACCGGCCAAAAGATTCGGTCATTGATGTTAGGAGGAAAGCAGGCTTTTTCTTCAGAATACGTAACAAGGTAATACTGTCTTCATGATTTCAGAACACATTTTCAAACCATACACGAGCGCTACCCTGTTTGGATCCTTTCATGCACAACGGCACCGACGCGAATTTCCGAGGCATTCATTGGCTACAGACACTTGGAAGCGCTCGCTTCAACAGACGACATTTAGCGTCGATCGCTCCCAAGGGTCCTCACCACAACGTGCCGAGCGTGTTTTTGAGCATATCTTGCTACTGACGCCGCTACTTCGATGTGTCTCGATCCCACTCCATGGAGGAGGCCCCAGAGGATCGAGGGTCCATCGCCTTGCCAAAAGGTAGAGTACGAGAGTACTTTCTCTGATCGTGTTGAAGGAAGTCTGAGCCCCCAAGCGCCGCCCCCCATCGTGTTTCGAATCAAAATCCTGGCGCTTAAACAATCGTCCATTACTCCATCGTCTTTCCCATTTGCCAGTAAAAATGAGTAAGGCACAAACTATCAATTGCAAGGGAGACTGATTGGAAGGACTAGAACAAGCTGCTCTAGACCTCTTGTTGACGCCGCTAATGATGGAGGTAGTGCTGCAGGCCAAGACACTTTTTCTGTAGCTAGAGGTGGCAGGGTTACCTAAATTGAGCCTTGAATCATGCAATAATAACAGGAGCATGGGAGCCGCACTGGGACTCTTTCTCTCTTTCTTCTTCATCATCTACTTCAAAAACTCCGTCTCACAGGCGCATTGAAGGTGTACCTTGTCTCTTTGCTGTGCTTGCTCAGTCCGACCATTCCTTTTCTTTTCTCTTGTCTCTTTAATATCTGCAGCTTCACAGCACGACAATCATTGGATGTCTTTTCCAGTCCTACCGTTTACTTTGTCCTTACTTATCTTCAGTCATACCGTGAGATCGCTCCCTAGTCAGTTCCAAATCTTCTCTATCCTCTGTCGTGAACATTGATACTCGCAATATCGTCTTGATGAAGCTTCGGATTGATGCTAAGACGCCATTGTGTCCATAGGAAATCAGTCCACCACTAGCCTTTCAATTTTGGGAACTTCGCCTGCAACCCTTCCTGCCTCGGAAGGATGTCTCTGGTATGGCACATTTCTATGTTACCTTCCTTGAACTTGCGGATATGCTTCAGCAGTATCGCCTTTCATGTTGGTTTTTGGAGCTTACCATCTTCATTGATAAGCTTCGCGTTACCAGAGCATGCCACTTTGCTGAGAACTTTGTTGCTTGCACATTATTGATTGCGAGCTCCTTTCTTCGGCGCAGTCCCTTATATTGGTTTATTCTTTGCTCCGTAGCGATGTTTCTTGGCCCTACTTTGTCCCTCAATCAAGCAATACTGAATCCACGATGTGCGCAGGTTTGTGCCTTCCGGACTGCTTCGTGGTGTATTTGGGTTTTTTTCCTGCGTGGCAAGAACGTCGAAAGCCTCGCCTTTACTCATGCTAGCCTGTCTTACCCAGTTGCTATCCAGATCATGTAACGCTGACTCCAAATCGCGATAGGTCTTTCACCGGACCGAGTTCCGACATCCCTATACCAGAGACTGGCTACACCGTGATTTAATCCAACACAATCCCATGCGATCTTTTTTTATCGGTCGCGCACAGTTATTCAGAGTCGGTGGTATCACTACGCCAGCACTCTACAAGCCAGCCTTCAGCTGTATCGTCATTGAGTAGTAGTCAATACACTGGTCCGCCTCGTCCCAAATTCACCGATTCGAATCTAGTAGGCTGCTACGCTGGTACAGGGGCATTGTCCACAACTTATACATTCACCAGCGGTGATTACTTTCCAAGCGGAAGTGCTTCGGACTGGACTGAAGCTAGCAGTGACGAGGTCCGGACGATAGCTTGCTCAGATTTCTTAACTCTGCCCTACGTTAACCCCACGGTCGCGCTTAGCTACCAGAAAAGTCCCATCTGCACATCCCAGATCCACTGGGAACGCGAGCATCCTCATGCTCCGACCGGCTACGGTGAAGGTCCTCCTGGTCTGTGGAACTACCGACATGTAGGAGACCCGTTCGAATGTTGTGGCGGATGTTACTTTCAGTTGCCTACCATCAGCATTCTCTACTTCACGACAACCCCAATAACGCATTGTTTGAAAAGCAATGCTACAGTCACATCTTTCACAAGCTCTAGCGCTGTGTCAGGTAAGCTCGAGAAACGAGCAGTACCACTCGTGAACGCGACCAACAACGTCATCGTTGATGGTTCAACTTTGTAAGCGTATTGCCCATCTATGGAATTTCATCTGACGAAGATGCTCAGGACCTACCCTTCAATGTATCTTGTTGTTGAAGGCGCTGTAACGGTGACAGACAAATGTGGGGTTCGAGGCATGATTCACACCAATCCCACCATCCCCATTCCACCCCACGGTCTGACGGAGCTTTCTTTCTGGGATGGCTACCAGCCGGCAGAGGGCTACCATACATTACCCTATGATCCAGCAGTACCGGCCGACTGTCGCACGTATGGCTTCAGCAATCCTCAGATAACCAGTGGCTGGTATCAGGTCAATGATAATACTTCATCTGTAACAACGTCAACACTTTATGCTCCTGGCTACCCGTTCAACCCTTTCCTAGTACCGCCTCAGCAGCTTATCGACCTCGATCCTGCCTGGAAAACCTGTCTATATTGGTCATCCTGGGGCAATCAATATGGGCAGCTGACCTGTAAGCTCAAATCGATTTACTTTTTATCTCTCGATCTCGATCACTTTCTGACACATTCAACTAGATGGAGCATTTGATCGTAAGCTACCATCTGTAGCATATATATGTCAAGCGAAGATTAACAAACACTAGCCCCACGGTTGCTGAACTCCGCGACAGCAATGGTACCACAATCCACTCCTGCAGGGCCTACGACAGAAAATCTGCCAAGCAAGACTCCGGATCCAGCAGCCCAGCCGGGTGCCAAAAGCTCGCCCGAGGCACCAAGAGTCACGTCTGGTACTTCAAAAAGTGCAGATCCTGCTGACCACACTATCTTAGCTAATCCGGACCCTGTTGCCAGCGTTGTCACGTCAGCTACCGATGCAACCTCCCAGGATAGTTCGGCTCAAGCTCCACAACAATCCGGACTGCTCATGCCTGCTCCTTCGCCGTCTGCACTGGGGATTCTTCCAGTTCATTCGAGTCCGACTTTGGGTCCAAAGCCTACGGAAACAGCTGCAGGCAATGCTCAGACTGAGGATCCTCCTGGTCCAAGTTCTCAACATTCGACTCCTCAAGATCTAGCGCCGGCTCCAACGACAGTACATTTGGGGCTCCAAGCAAATGCAGCCCTCACCACCATTCAGCTCCAAAGTCACGCAAATGAGCAAGACGCACTGCCCACCAATGAGCAGACTGAAAGTCACGTGAACGAGCAAGGTGCAGCACCCGCCACTAACCCGCTAGGAAGTCCCACAGGTGGTCCACCAATCAGTCCCGTTGCACCATCCCCTACTGTTCAGTTCGAAAGCCATGCCAGTGAGCAAGCTGCAGGTCCCGCCACTATCCAGATCGGAGGTTTTACAGGCGGACCACCAGATAATCCAGAATTGGGTGGACTAATTTATAGTGCCGTCGGACAACTCGGTCCTGCAGCAAGCCAAGGTCATGCAGCTGACCCACCTGCTTCGCATCGGAGCATTGTAGCCAATCCTTCCATCGTGACCGCCGCCGGACAACCTTTGACAGTCTTAGATCCATCTGCAGTCTTGATCGCCGGCACAACGCTTAGCCCAGGCGGAGGCAGACTTACGGTATCCGGGGTTCCAGTGAGTTTAGCATCTTTTGGGAACCTCCTCGTCGGTAATGGCCCAGTCTCTCAAACCCTGCCGGTCCTTACTATCGCTGGGCATACGGTTACCGCCAACCCAACCTCTTTCAATATCGCGGGTTTCCCTATCGAAGCCGGGGGACCTAGTGTGACCATTTCAGGGACAGCCGTCAATCTTGATAAATCCGGTAGTCTGGTCATCGGAGGATCAACCCCAACGAACCCCACTGCTGGAATTCAGCTCTCAGTCTCCAACGTGCTCGGCCACTCTGCACTGCCCCAATCAGTCTTCAGCATCGGTGGTCAATATGTCACAGCCAATCCATCCGCATTTCCCATCGCAGGTACCATCATATCAGCAGGAGGACCAGGCGTAACCATCAGCGGCACGCCAGTCTCGCTTGACCCCTCCGGATCTCTCAATCTTGGAACCAGTAGGATAGCATTGGCTGGCTCGTCGAATGTGCCTGTGGATAGCAGTACTGACGATGCATCGCTCAACGCAGCTGCAGGAACATCAGCAGGAGTAGTATCACAGCAGACAGGGGCATCAAGCGGCGACTTGGCACTGACTGCGGCTGGGATCCGGCCAAGTCCTTCGATCGGGGCTGGGGAGCTGACAGCTTCTGGGCTCAGGAGTGCAAAGGATGGCTCAATGAGCGGGTCCGGCAGATCGACCTCTACCAGTGAGGCAGCAGGTGGCACAAGCACGTCTATTCCTACTAGCAGCGCGGAGAATCGGACAAATGCACCGTCCTCTGACACAGGCATGTCGACCTCTACCGGGAGCGTGGTGAGTGGGGCAGATGCACCGATACAAAGTAGCAGTAGACCAAGTGGGACCCACTCCCCGACCCCTACTGGAGGAAGTCCGAAGGGGAATGGCGACGTGCGGTTATCGGGCCTAATTGCAATGTTCATTGCAGTGAGCATGGCCATTATATTCACCTAAAGCACTAATAATATAGAGGCATTCAACGTTCGTCGGGCTACCATCCATCATTGCTGCAGTTCCGCTAATCAACCTCGTCACTATTCGCCTATTAATATCGCAGTGCCAGGAATCCCGCAGGTGCCACGCAAAGGATTCGAAACAATGATGCCCTCCGCTATAGCAGCGTCTGCATTGTAGTACACTTAACGCGAATAGGTCCCGCTGCTCGTTCGCACTATTGAGGGCCCAGCCCTCATGAAGGCTCAATGGTAGCACCCGAGAGATCCGGAAAAGCCGTTGAGGAGATGGCAACCTGGATACCAATTGCACCTCGATACATGCACGTCCAAAAGGCAACCTAGCCATCAATGATCCCAGACACGCCTTAACCAACAAATTGCATTGCCGGACCATGACTGCCGCATCTCTCGCTACCTAATGATCATGCTCGTACCAACATCCATTATCGTTAACTCCATCATCGCCATACCCCTAAGTTCGCTTCTCGAGCCCGTTTGCAGCAGGTATATATCCCACGATTTTCTCGATCAAAATCAAACCACAGAGACGAATCGATAACCCACCAAACCGATAATATCAGCAAGATCAACAGTGCAAATGCAAAAGCCACAAACACAATAATGTAAAGAGCGTACCAAACCTTTTCATTGACATAACGGCTCTCTTTCGCCGCTTTCAATACGCTTTATATCAGCACCTTCGCCAGAAACAGCCAGCGTCCATACCCATGATCTTGTTGTACTGCTGGAGCCATAACCCTGAAAGTTTGGTATAAGTGATAGCGTTTACTTGTGAACAATCCCAATCCCATTGACTCTATGCGCGCCGTTCACCGCACAAGCTTGAGAGTTGGGTCCGGTACGAGGGATGTAATGATGACAGTAGAGGCGGACAGCACCTTGCACAGAGAGACGGTCATGTATTCATGGTGAATATGTTTGCCGATGGAATCCCAGTGTCGTAGTGGTCGCTCGTTGAGCCTGATGAGGTGAGTTTGGAGACGGTGAATGTTGGTATTCGTTTACCACTCAGGGCAGCATGTACAGCAAATACAACCACTGCTCCACAAGATTTTCTATATTATAGGATAGGTGACGAGGGCGAAAGTCAGTCTGGTCACCACGTGTAGGATTTGACATTGAACATTGGGAGCAGGCAAGGGGTGCAATTTCCGAATTTTGACGGTTGTGCATCGGGCTCGACACTTCAACAGGGACCATTGTCTTTGCTGATTGCAGTCAAGTGCATCATCAAGTCATCAGACATGCAAGCATGATCAATAAATAGTTATTAGACATATGCACCAAACCACAGCTATTGGACATCGCAAGAGTTACGCCAGCATAACCAATCTTAACTCTTGATCGTAAATGTTTGTTATCCTAGATATCCAAAAGCCTCCCCTGGAGAAATTCTAACGAGGCAAACCAAGGATATACAGGTAGATGGCGTGCAATATATTGGAGGCTCCCCAGGAGAAGGTTACGAAGCAGACAGAAGAAATGTTGCTCCGGACCAAGGTAAAAACTTCAATCTCGTCAATCGATGAGTCTTCCGGTGCAGGGAACGAATGACTTACTGCCAAACCCATTCCATTACGTCAACTCCTGTATCAATTTTAGCCCCCCATGGTGACCTTCATGTGTGCCGGTTGGCCAGCAGGGACTGAGAGATCGCCTCCAGCATCCGTTTGACTAGCACTGACGAAGCTATGTGCTTCCTTGCTACTGCAGCCGTGGCCCTCGGCGCACACAGTGAGAAGACCAGTATTGCCTGCGCCGCTGGGAATTGAGGAACGATCATAGCCAGACCAGCCGTTGTTGGGAGTGTTCAGGTCACCGAAATCCGCCTCGCCCCAAGTGCAGTCAAAGGTGCCATCGACGGTTTTACGATCACACGCTTGAGAAAATGCAATCTGGCTGTTACCTTGGACTGCAAAGGCTGCGGACTGGCCAGCTGCGAGTGGAAACTTCCAAAATGCGTTGCGGCCTTGCCCAGTCTGAAGACGACCCGGGATGTTGTAGTCATCACCAACTTTGTTCCAAATCGCAACATAGATCTCTTTACTGTCTCCGTTGGTGAACGTAATCGAAAACTCGTGACCGCTGACGTTGCAATCGCTCAAAGGGAACATGTTGTGACCGTAGGTCGAACCGACATTGCCCCGGTAGGAATCTTTCGACCCGACGTTTGCCGGAGTCGTCTTATCTCCACTAAAACTGCTGAACGGGGCGCCGTGGGCTGAGGTGCATCCGCCTGGACAAGGCGATCCGTCTCCTAGGTACTTCATGTCGTCTCGGCTGCTGTCGCGAGACTGCTTATCCCAGACACTTGCAAGACTATTGCAAGATCCAGTGCTGCTACCGGAGGAGGACCCCGAGGTTGAAGGGGTCGATGAGCTTGATGGGCTTGAAGAAGGTGCTACCGCAGAGGAAGCTGGCGCAGAGGAACCACCGGAGGGAGGAAGAACGGGAGATTTCGACGGGCCCACGACTTGGCGATCAACCGGAGCAGCCTCGTTAGCAGCGAGCTTGTCTTTGCCGCAAGCGCCAGGTTTGGCGCATATGGTTGGCCAGTCGAGGGAGTGCCAGTCGACTGACTGCAAGCCACTATCACGCTCGTGGAGCACATCAGCAAGGTCTCGCCTATGCTTGTGCTGGTGACGGTGAGCGGGCTGGGCTAGAGCGCCTTCAAGGCTTAGCGCCGCCAGGACCAAAGCCTGGAATGAAAGGTGCATCGCGAGGGACAGTCGAAGCTATGCGTATGCCGTGAATATATTGATAATAGATTTTGATTGCTAGATAGGAGGTATTAGGATGAGGAAAGGCTAGAAGCGTAGAGTATCAGTAGTGAACAAAGCAATAAACGAAAGTGATACGAGTTGGATATAGTTGATCAATGCGTGAGATAGTGTTGTAATGTAGAAGGATCTGGGAGAAGAGAATGGAGGATGCATGTCGGGCCGATCATAAGAACAAAGGAGTCATGAACAACGGCCGAGTCCATCGATCAAGCAGCCCTCACCCGGATGTGGGTAGCTGTGGAGGTGGAGAAGGGTTGTTGAGCAACAATGGAGCGGATGTGAGGTCGTACCTGCTATTGTTCCTGAGGCCAGCGCGCGTCGAATTGCTTATCGATTTGAGGTCGTAAAGAGTGACTGGGTTGGTTAAAGAGTGTTTTTTGAGACTATGGACAGCAGATATCAAGAAAGGAGTGACTTGATATCCGTTTCAAACGACCGTGATAGCGAAAGGAAGGCGACAACGACGTTGGCTCTGAGGAAGACTGTGGGAAGGAGAAGGCAAGGGTAGGCAATCAGGGGAGTCGCAAGAATGCAATTTCCCGATCGGCTTGACACTAACGACGCAAGTCTGGGGCTAGCGCGACCGCTAGGCCGTCAATAGGCCGTTAGTGAAGCTTGCCGAGCTTCCTGAAGATTGCGATCTCTGCAGGGCAACTTTAAATCCAATTTGAACCTTTCGTTGCCTCGTCGCCTTGCTCCTTTTTCCTTTCATAGATTCTCGTGTGTGAGCTTTGGGCGGCTTTCGACGGGCCATTCGTTGACACCACTCCGATCTTTCAACGGGCTTGAGGCCTCATCATTGCAGTCCCAGCGTCTGTCGGTACTCTCTGGCCACCCCGGCGTGCCGGCGTAGCGCAGGTATCGTCGCCGCTTCGGAATGGTAAACATTTGATTGAAGATTGGAGCGCATCGCAGTGAATTTGTGAAACGGCACGCTTCGCTCTTTTTGTCAATCCATCACCAGCTCGAATAAAGCCTTTTCTGTTCTTCACACGATTGACGTTGCTGTTTTCCCGCCACTCGGACGGGTCGCTTTTTATTAAAATGCTGAGGGTGCTAACATTCGTTCATCCGAAATCAACCATGGCAGTGCCCCAGTAGAATTTGTGCCGCGGGTACCGTCAGATATTGGCCAGTCTGGGTCTAAGGACTAGCAGTCTTCGATACGTGCGAAGAAGAAGAGTGTTAGACTTGAGCACATACCTGGCTTCTTGAGGGGCCGCCATCAGCATATCTGCACCACGCCATATTCTAGATGCATGGCTTCTATAAGTTATCTTGGGCGTAAGTAGGTCCAGAACAAAGGACTCCCTATGTGGTCGTACAACACGTACTAAGGATATTGTGGCAACCGACGAGGTCTCCTCCCTAGCGATCTGGATCCAGGAGCCTTGATTAACGCCAATTTCGGGATTCAAAAGACTGCAGAGCCACTTGGATGCGTCCATTTGGAGAATCAGCGAACCGTGATGCAAAGACTGATGCTTCACCCAAGCTAGCCCCGAAAAGTGGGGATTTTGCCCGACTAGGTGGTCCGATACTACCTATCTGATGCACTCATAATCTTTATGGATCTTCCAAATGGTCAAGCTTATGCTGTCATTCCAGAGTCATTCTAATATATTCATGGGAGTCGTAGAAC